>Ga0268264_10000168_pt1 | contig 146056 bp, 106 predicted proteins | sample KBSSwiS32_FD_190357 | JGI IMG/M metagenome (GOLD analysis project Ga0268264, IMG submission 190357) | Switchgrass rhizosphere microbial communities from Kellogg Biological Station, Michigan, USA - KBS Switchgrass S3-2 (SPAdes) (version 2) | ecosystem: Host-associated > Plants > Roots >... | reverse complement strand
GGGTTGTGCGTGATGATGATGAAGCGGGTCTCGGTGGTCCTCGTCATTTCGTGCAGCAGGTTGCAGAAGCGCTCGACGTTATGGTCGTCGAGCGGCGCGTCGACCTCGTCCAGCACGCAGATCGGCGAGGGGTTGGTCAGGAACACCGCGAAGATCAGCGCCATCGCGGTGAGCGCCTGCTCGCCGCCGGAGAGCAGCGACAGCGATTGCGGCTTCTTGCCGGGCGGCTTGGCAATGATCTCGAGGCCGGCCTCGAGCGGATCGTCGCTCTCGATCAGGTGCAGCGCGGCCTCGCCGCCGCCGAACAGTTCGACGAACAGGCGCTTGAAATGGCCGTTGACGACCTCGAACGAGGCCAGCAGCCGCTCGCGGGCCTCGCGATTGAGGCTCTGGATGCCCTGGCGGAGGCGCTTGATGGCTTCGACGAGATCGTCGCGTTCGGTGGTCAGCGCGGTGTGCTGGCCTTCGACCTCATTCAGTTCCTCTTCGGCGCGCAAATTGACGGCACCGAGCCGCTCGCGGTCGCGGCGCAGCTTTTCCAGGCTGTCCTCGATTTCGTTCGCCGGCGGCAACTCGGCGCCCGGCGCGATCTCGGCCATCCCTGCCACGGCGTGCGGTTCGACCTCGAGCATGTCGTGGATCTCGCGCTCGATATCGGCGAGCCGGCGGCGGGCGCCCTCGGAGCGTTCTTCGGCGCGGGCGCTGGCCTCGCGGGCGCTCGACAGCGCTTCGAGCGAAATCTTGGCGGAGCGGTCGGTGTCCGCCATCGCGGTTTCGGCTGACGCCAGCGCATCGGCTGCGACGCGGCGGTCGTTCGCGGCAAATTCGATTTCGCCGATCAGCGCGCTGCGCTTTTCAGCGAAGACCTCCGGTGCGTTGACGAGTTCATCGCGCTCGGCGGTGAGTTCGGCAAGGCGCGCCTCGATGGTCTCGACCTGCGAAGCGGCGCTGCGGGCGCGGTTTTGCCATTGCGTGCGCTCGGCGATGATGGCCTGCAGGCGGCGGTCGGCGAGCTCGGCCTCCCGCGCCAGCGCCTGCGCCTCGGCCCGGACCTGAGCGGCGTGGCGGCGACGGCCCTCGATGTCGCTGCGCACCGCGGCGAGCCTGGCCTCGGTCTCGACCGAGGCCGGCATCTCGTCGAGGGCGGCGATGGCGTTCTCATGCGCGGCGTTGGCCTCGGCGCAATCGGCGCTGAGGCGGCTGAAGGCCTCCGAGAGCGCCGAAATGCGTCCGGCGTGACGATTGAGCTCGCGCTCGGTGCGGGCCTGTTGCTCACGCGCGGCGTCGGCCTCGCGCTGGGCGGCGCGCGAGGCTTCGCGTGCGGCGCTCTCCGCGCCCGCGGCGGCCTTCAGTTCGCTTTCCGCGGTTTCGAGCGCCTGGCGTTTGGCCAGCGCATCGGCGCGGGCCTGCTCCAGTTCGTGTTCGATATCGATCAGCCGGGCCCGTTCGGCCAGCCGCCTGGCCGCGCCAGTCGGCGCGTGCGCGGCGGTGACGAACCCGTCCCAGCGCCAGACGTCGCCCTCGGGCGACACCAGCCGCTGACCGGTCTTGAGAAGCGAAACCAGGTCGCCGCCGCGCTCCTTGGCGACTACGCCGATCTGGGCCAGCCGGCGCGCCAGTTCCGGCGGCGCCTGGACATGGGCCGCGAGCGGCTCGATGCCGGCGGGCAGGGCCGGATCGCCGGCGTCGGTGTCGACATGGCTCCAGCGCATCGGCGCCGAGGGATCGATCGGCGCATCGAGATCGTCACCGAGCGCAGCACCGAGAGCCTTTTCATAGCCCTTGGCGACGGTGACGCCATCGATGATCGGCGGCCAGAGATTCTTGGTTTCGCCGTTGACGAGCTTGGCGATGGTGCGCGCCTCGGTCTCGAGCCGCTGCACCCGCTTGTCGGCCTCGGCAAGGGGCGCGCGCGATGCTTCGAGCCGCGCGCGCGCGGCGACGTGGGCGGCTTCGCTGGCCTGCACCGTGGCTTCGGACTGCGCGAGGTATGCTTGCGCATTCTCCGTCGCCTCGGCCAGAACGGCGAGATCGCCGAGGCCCTCGGTTTCCTGCGCGAGCTTCTGCTGCTCGGCCTGGACGTTGAGGATCTCCTGGTTGAGCCGTGCCAGCCGGTCGCGGTGGCTGCGAACGCTGGCCTCGAGCTGGTTGCGCCTGGCGGTCATGTCGGCGAGCGCCGTGGTGAGTTCGGCGAACATGCGTTCGGCGCCGGAAAGGGTCGCTTCCGCTTCGGCCACACGCTCGTCGACGCCGCTGCGCATCTCGACGCGGGACTTGATCTCTTCCTTCAACTCGGCATCTTCGGTGTCGAGACGCAACAAGGCGACCTGCGCATCCGTCGTCTGCTGCTGCTCACGGGCGATATCGGAGGAGAACTGCGTCAAGCGGCGGTCGAGCTCGGTGACGCGTTCCTTGGCGCGCTGCTCTTCGCGGTCCAGCATCTCCCGCGCATTGGTGAGCCGCTGCAGGCCGGCGGCCGCACGGGCTTCCGCATCGCGCAGCGCCGGGAGTTCCGAGGCGCGGATTGCCTGGATACGGGCCGCTTCCGCCTGTTCGCGGGTCCGTTCGGCCATCTCGCGGACGTTGAGGTCGTGCACGTGGGCGGCGTCGACCACGTCGGTATTGGCCTGCGTCCAGCGCAGGTGGAACAGCATGGCTTCCGCCTTGCGCACCTTGGCCGCGACCTCGCGGAAGCGGATCGCCTGGCGCGCCTGCTTCTTCAGGCCGTCCATCTGGCCCGAGAGCTGCCCGATCACGTCCTCGACGCGGGTGAGGTTGGTTTCGGCGGCCCTGAGCCGCAACTCGGCCTCGTGGCGGCGGGCGTGCAGCCCGGCGACGCCGGCGGCATCTTCCAGCACACGGCGGCGCTGTTCCGGCTTGGCCTGGATGATCTCGCCGATCTTGCCCTGGTGGACCAGGGCCGGCGAGCGCGCGCCGGTGGCGGCATCAGCGAACAGCAGCTGCACGTCGCGGGCACGGACGTCACGGCCGTTGATGCGATAGACGGAGCCCGCCTCGCGCTCGATCCGGCGCGAAATTTCCAGAGTCTCCCTGTCGTTGAAGGCCGCGGGCGCCGTGCGATCGGCATTGTCGATCGTCATCACCACTTCGGCATGGTTGCGTGCCGGGCGATTGCCGGATCCCTGGAAGATCACCGCGTCCATGTCGGTGGCGCGCAGCGATTTATGCGAGGTCTCGCCCATCGACCAGCGCAGGGCCTCGACCAGATTGGACTTGCCGCAGCCGTTCGGTCCAACCACGCCGGTCAGGCCCGGCTCGATCACGAAATCGGTGGGTTCGACGAACGATTTGAAGCCGTGAAGGCGAAGACGCGTCAGTTTCATAAACCAGCATTCTCTGTTGGCAGGGCGCGAATCTCCCTGCCGCGACAATACCATGGATGGCAATGTCGGTGCGGAACCTGAGTCGCTTCATGCGCCTCTGATGGCCGGGACAATGGCGAGGCGGCCGGCTCAGGGCAACCGGGGCAACCGGCTTTTCCCAAGGCTTTTGTGGGGCTTATGCCAACCTGCTGGTGCGCAAATATCGGTTCCGGATGGATTTTTGCATTTGACTGTCACGTTTGCGAGCCCACGGGTCACCGGCTCGCGGCAGTCAATTCAACGCCCCGCGCCCTGTCTTATTCAGCACTTGGAACTTGACTTGGAACATGACTTGGAACTTTCGGGTTTCGATGGCCGCCTGGCATGGACCTGATCTTGGGAGAGGCCTCACAGTTGAAATATGCGCCAAGCGCTGGCGCTACTTGCGGCTGCGCATGAACCCCCGGGATCCCACGAGCTACAAACCCGGACCTGGGGTGGTACGTGGGTCCGCTGTCCGAGGTCATTGTCCGCCAAGCGAAACCAGGGCCCGAAGGGAAACCAATGATGGCTCAGCTTACCCAGGATAAGCGCGCCGCCCAACTGCAGACTCCGCTCGGCAAGGACGTTCTCGTCCTGGCAAGTTTCGTCGCTGCGGAAGGACTGAGTGAATTATTCGAAGTCAACGTCGAAGCACTCAGCGAACGGGAAAACATAAATTTCGACGACGCAATCGGCCGGGCCTGCACGATCAAGCAGATGACCTATGACAAGAAGATCCGTTACTACAACGGGATCCTGACGGCGACGCGACGGACCGGCAAGTCGCGAGACCTCTTCCACTATCATCTCGTGCTGCGCCCGTGGTTGTGGCTGCTCGGCCGCAAGACCGATTGTCGTATTTTTCTCCACAAGGACGTCAAGGAAATCATTTCGGAAGTGTTCAGGAAGGCGGGATTTAACGACTTTCTATTCCGCACCACCGGTGACTTTCACAAGATACCCTACTGTGTCCAGTATCGCGAAACCGATCTGGCGTTCTGCAGCCGGATGATGGAGCACTACGGCATTTATTACTTTTTCGAGCACGCCGACGGCAAGCACACACTGGTGATGGCGGACGCGCGGACGTCCCACAAGTCGATCCCGGATCTGCCGAAGCTCCCGTTCATTCAATCGCACAGTGGCGCACATCGTGTCGAGCAACATGTTCATTCATGGGTTTCAGACCGCAAATTGCGCACCGGCAAGGTTCATTTCAATGATTACGACTATTTGCAGCCAAGAAAGAATCTGAAAGCACCCAAGGAATCCGAGGAGAAATACGTTCATTCGAAGCTCGAGATGTACGACTACCATCACAAATACGACGAGAAGGACAAGGGCGAGCGCCACGCCCAGTTTCGCCTCGAGGCGGAGCAGGCCTTCGACCATCGACGCCGCATCCATGGCGATGCCGCCTCCATCCATCCGGGCGGTCTCGTCACGGTCGAGCACCATCCGACCGCCTCGGAAAACCAGGAGTACCTGATCGTCGGTGCGAGGCACATGTATTCGTCCCAGCACTATGCCAGCGGGGGTGCCGGGAACGGCGACAGCTACTCCGGGTCCTACGACATCCTTCCCAGCAGCCGCCCCTATCGCAGCCTGCCGAAGACCCCAAAGCCGCGTATCTACGGCATCCAGACCGCGAGGGTGGTCGGCAAGAAAGGCGACGAAGGCGAGGAGATCAGCACCGACGAGCACGGGCACATCTGGGTCCAGTTCCACTGGGACCGTGAACCGCAAAAATCCTGCCCGGTCCGCGTCGCCCAATCATGGGCCGGCAAGCAATGGGGAGCGATTTTCCTTCCACGAGTCGGAATGGAAGTGGTCGTCGACTTCCTCGAAGGCGACCCGGACCGCCCCATCGTCACGGGCTGCGTCTACAACGGCGACAACAAGCCGCCATACGATCTGCCTGCCGACAAGACTGTGTCCGGTTGGAAATCGGACTCCTCAAAACACAATGGCGGCTACAACGAGTTCGTGTTCGACGACAAGAAGGACTCGGAAAAAATACGGATGCACGCCGAGCGGGACCACGAGATCACCGTCAAGCATGCCGAGACCCGGACGATCGGCGAGACGTTCATCCCGCCGCTGGGCAGTCCGTCCCGCAGCACGACCATCAAGCATGGCGACGACCAACTGACCATCGAGACGGGCAATCAGACCATCAAGGTCGCGATGGCAATCTCGACCACGGCGGACCTATCCATCAAGCTTACGGTCGGAGCGAGCACTGTGAGCATTACGCCGGGCTCGATAAGCCTTGTGTCCGGTGTCATCAACCTGACGGCCACGGGCGCCGTCAACATCATGGGTGCCACCGTCAATGCCGGCGCGGTGCTGAATACGCCGATGCTGAATGCCGGCGCCGCCACCGTCCACGGGATTCCGATTTAGGCATGTCGGCTCGTGGGCCAGACGTACCTCCCGCTATTGGTCAACTGGATTTTATCGTGAACGCGCCGATGAGACTGGCGCTGGAGGTTCTTTCGATGTCGCTGGTGCGCTTCGCCACAGCCGAGGCCTTGTTCGAGACCTTTCCGGAACTGTCACAGAAAATCAGTGCCGGGCCGAGCGAACAGTCTCCGACGAAATTTCTGCAAACCCTGGTTACCGCGGGCAAGATCGACGACGCCATGACGTTCTGCGCTTACCTGCTGCCGCGGCGCGAGGCGGCGTGGTGGGCCTGCCGATCCGCGCGGGCATCCTCGGGCCATTTTGCAGACGGCCGTGCGGCCGCGCTGCTTGCCGCCGAGGCGTGGGTCAAGGAGCCGGACGACGAGCGCAGGCAGGCGGCACTGGAGATCGGAACCAGGGGCCATTGCGACGATCCCCTGACCTGGGTCGCGCTCGCGGCCGGATGGGCCGGCGGACTTCTCGTGTCCGGCCCGCAACGGTCGATTCCGATGCCGCAATACATGACCGCGCGGGCCACGCACACCGCGATCCTGATCAGTGCATTGAGCGTGAAACGGGATCAGCGTCCGGCCTATCTGCAAGCCTGCATTGCCGACGGCATCAGGCTTGCGGAAAACGGTCTATGAGAATCGGCGAGGAGGAAAAGCATGGGCTGGGACATGGGTTGGCACGTCGACGATGCACATCGGTCTATTCACGATGACGGCCGCACGCTTCGTCCTGTCCGGGAAGACGAATTTGTCGGCGTGTACGACGATTTTGGACACCGCGATTTGGAGCGTCCCCACGACGCTCGCGCGGCGTTTGTGTTCCGCGGCGGGAAGTTAATTCCCGACACCGTTTACATTCACCCCGATCGGTTCCTCATAACCGGATGGGAGTCCCATTACAGTGACGTGTTCGCGTCGGAAAGCCCTAAGTTTCATTATGAAGCAAGCTTTGCACCGGTTGTCGATGATAGCTGGCGGGTTGTTGGTCATGTGGGCTGGGCCGACGGATGCGATATTTGTGTACCCGGCGAGACGGTTCAAAAGGGTTCCAAGTTTTGGGATATTCTCGCGGAGCGGCGACTGGGTGAATGGCGGCAGCGGTGGCTGGACGACGCTGATCGGTTTGATCACGCGCTTCCCGCTTTTGGTCCTCGTTCCGCCCCGAAGCCTCCTCCTCGTGATCCTAGGTGGAAGCCATCCCCTCAGGACGAAGCCCGTCGCGGTCCATTCAGGGATCCTTCGAGTGAATTTAGATACCTGCACAACCTCGATTACTTCGTGAAAGGAGGCGGGAAAGCATTGGTCGGAACTTATACATACATGGAGATCGAGCGCGCCAACAACCTAAAACACTCGTGGTATGCTCCGTACTTGGACCTGAAAGTTTACGGGTCGAGCGGCTACCGGTTCCAGGTCCTTGTAAGCCCTGATGGGTATTTGCAGGCTGTGCTGGGCATTGACAAGGTCCGCCCCAAGACGCGTGGCGACAAGATCATCAGCGATGTTTTGGAGGGGATCGACATAGCAATGACGGTTTTGATGATCATCGACATCATCACCATTCCCGTCGCTCTGTTTCGCTTGGGCGCATTGGTCGCAGAAAAGGCATCTATCCGGGCAGTCGAAGTGGTCATAGATCGGGAGGCGAAGGAAGCTCTGAAATTGGCGGAGCTGGAGGCCAGGAGAGCAGTTCCGGAGGTGATCGGCAGGATGGCGGGAACAGATGCTGCCGCGGATGCCTTCTGGGCGGCGGGAGAGGTCGCGCCCAGGCAATTCACCAAGGCTGAAGAGAAGGCGTGGACGGCCAAGGTTGCCGATCGGATGAAAAAGCTTGGCATACCCAAAGAGAATATCGGCATCCGTGGAATCCCCGGCGAAAGTGGAGAGGCTTTTACGGCAACTGGAAGCTCTCGCGGAGCAAATGTCCGCGGCAGAGGCATCAGCGTGCATGGCAACGTGGAAAAGGATTGGGTAGGCTTTCCGGAGTGGAACGCCGCCTCCGTCGATACGAGAATCGATGCCAGCATCGCGCATGAGTGGATGGAGTTTAATGAACTCACGCACTGGGAGACGGTCGAACTCGCAACAGAATCGAGGCTTCGGATATCGAAAGAAGCAAAGGAGCTGCTCGCGGCGATGCAGAAGCGGGGTCGAGGCTGGAAGGCGTTGGTGGATAAGCCTCGACCTCCATAGCCCGGCGCGAGCGACTCAGATGGTCAACGCCGTGTGCACCACGTCACCTTCGATGTTTCGGACGACAACAGTAGCTCGAATGAGATCGCTCAGCTCTTCAGCAGCGGCTTGATCTTCGTCTCCAGTTCCTCGAACGACGGCACGCCCTTGATCATCTCGCCGTTGATGAAAAAGGTCGGGGTCCCCGGGATCTTCAGCACGTCGATGGCGAACTTCCGGCTGGTCGTGAGCTTGTCGAGCAGGGCCTGATCCTTGAGGCAGGTCTCGATGGCCTGCTGGCTGAGGCCGGCCTGTTTGCCGACCCGGTTCAGGGTTTCCGTGGTTTTTTCCAGCAACGCGTCCTGCTGCCGGAACAGGATGTCGATGATGGCGAAGTATTTGCCGCAATCGTCCCTGGCGATACTGCGCGCCAGCATCGCACCTGCCGCATCCTTGATGTCGCGTGGAAATTCGCGGAACACGTAGCGTATCCTGCCGGTGTCGACATAGGCCGACTTGATCCTGGGGAAGACCTCTTTGTTGAAATAGGCGCAATGCGGACAGGTCAACGAGGCGTATTCCACGATCGTTACCGGCGCATCGACGGGGCCGAGCGCCATGTCCGGCAGCGCGACCGGCTGAGCAACGGCGGCGGTGCCCTGCGCCATTGCGTTCGCAACCAGGCGCAAAGGCGAACCCTCGCCGAGAGCGAGAAGCCCACTCACTGAGAGGGCGGCGGCGACCGAGCGGCGTGCAATGATCAAAGGTTCGCTCCTGGATCCGGACGAAAACAGCAGCTCGGCCCGGAACGATCAGCTCTTCAGCAGCGGCTTGATCTTCTTCTCGAATTCCTCGAACGAGGTCTCGCCCTTGATCTTCTCGCCATTGAGGAAGAAGGTCGGCGTGGAATCGACCTTCAGCACTTCGCTGGCATATTTCTGGTCGGCGGAGATCTTGTCGAGCAGCGCCTGATCCTTCAGGCAGGCCTCGACCTGCTGCTGGGTGAGCCCGGCCTGCTTGCCGATCCGCGTCAAGGTCTCGGTGGTGTTCTTCGCCACCCACTCAGACTGTTGCCGGAACAGCATGTCGGTCACGGCAAAATATTTCGGCGCATCGCCGTTGGCGATGCAGCGCGACAGCATCGAGCCGGCGGCGGCTTTGATGTCGAGCGGAAACTCCCGGAAGATGTAGCGGACCTTGCCGGTGTCGATATAGGCCGCCTTGATTTTCGGGAACACCTGCTCGTTGAACGCCGAGCAATGCGGGCAGGTCATCGAGGCGTATTCGGTGATCGTCACCGCAGCGTCGGCGGGGCCGATCGCCATGTCCGGCAACGAGACCGGCTTGGCCACGTCGGGCGCGGTCTGGGCCAAGGCGTCGGCGATCAGCCGCAGCGGCGACAATCCGGACAGCGCGGCTAATCCGGTCAGCGAGATGAATGCAGTAAAGGCGCGGCGGGTGATAATCAAAGTCGACTCCCGGACTGGCGCGTTCGGAGCGCGCAAAGCGGCGACCCGTTCGCTAGCTTGAAATGGCCATTGTGGCAATGGCGGGCCGCAATTCGGCGGGACTCAATTTCGCTTGATCGAGGCGCCTAGCCGCGCCAGCGCCGCGCGCAGGTCGTCGTCCTCGATCGCCGACAGGGTTTCGGCGACTTTTGCCACCGATTTCGGATCCGGCGGAGGAACGGGGGCAGGGCGATTGCGTCGCGCCAGCGGAGCCTGGCGCAGCGCCAGCCGGCCGACGGCGCTCCAGCCGAAGAAGCGGTTGACGCGCTGCAAGATCGCGTCGGAACTATGCTGGATCTCCAGCGCCATCGGTCCCTCGACGCGCAATACCAAGGTTGCCGGTTCCTGCGGCTGTCCCTCGACCGGTCGCGGCCATTGCATTTTCAACGGCTCGCAATATTTGGCGATGTCCGGGCCGGCGATGTCGGCCCAGCGCGTCACCAGTTCGCGCGCCGCGAAGCCCTGTTTGGCATAGGCGTCGGAGAATACGTCGCCGAGCAGGGCGGACAATGGCTTGGCGCGGATCGGGCCGGGCTTGTACATGGGCGCGTGCAGTTTCCTGTTGGCAATTGTGTCTGCGGATGCTCGGTCTGGCCGTCAAATCGCATACGATGGCCATATGACCCTATCAGGTGCCGCGCCCAGGCGGAAGAAAGCCATTCCGCCGGATCAGGACGAGGCCGCCAGCGGCCGCCCTCGGCTGCTGCTCGACTGGTACGATCGCCACCGCCGTCGGCTGCCCTGGCGGGCGCTGCCCGGCGAGCGCGCCGACGCCTATCGGGTGTGGCTGTCCGAAATCATGCTGCAGCAGACCACCGTCAAGGCGGTCGGACCGTATTTCGAGAAATTCCTGGCGCGTTGGCCCGATGTCGGCGCGCTGGCTCGCGCCTCGCTCGACGACGTGCTGCGGATGTGGGCCGGGCTCGGCTATTACTCCCGGGCGCGCAATCTTCACGCCTGCGCGGTCGCGGTTCTGCGCGATCATGACGGCTTTTTCCCCGACACCGAGGAGGGATTGCGGTCGCTGCCGGGCATCGGCCCCTACACCGCGGCGGCCATCGCGGCGATCGCATTCGATCGCAGGACCATGCCGGTCGACGGCAATATCGAGCGCGTGGTGACGCGGCTCTTTGCTGTCGAGGAGCCGTTGCCGCAGGCCAAGCCAAAGATCGCGCAATTGGCAGCGATGCTGCTTGGCGAATCTCGCGCCGGCGACGAGAAGTCTCGCGCCGGCGATAGCGCGCAGGCACTGATGGATCTCGGCGCCTCGATCTGCACGCCCAGGAAGCCCGCTTGCGCGCTCTGTCCCTTGAATGAAGGCTGTGCCGCCTTCGCACGGGGCACGCAGGAGACCTTTCCGCGTAAGGCGCCGAAGAAGACGGGAGCGTTGCGTCGGGGCGCGGCCTTTGTCGTCACGCGCGGCGAGGAGCTCCTGGTTCGCAGCCGTCCAGAGAAAGGGCTGCTCGGCGGCATGACGGAAGTGCCGGGCTCCGACTGGAAGGCCGCCCAGGACGACAAGAAAGCGCTCGCCCAGGCGCCGGCGCTGAAGGGCGTGCGCTGGCATCGCAAGGCCGGAGTGGTCAGCCATGTCTTCACGCATTTCCCGCTGGAGCTTGTGGTCCATACGGCGCGCGTCGCGTCGCGGACGCGCGCGCCTGACGGAATGCGTTGGGTTGCGATCGCGACCTTGCAGGACGAGGCACTACCGAACGTGATGCGCAAGGTGATCGCTCACGGGTTGGGAAATTGAGGCGTGCGCCACCTCGCGGTCGCGCACGCCTGCCTCGATGTTAATTGGGTGGCCGCGCCTCGACAGCGAACGCCACGATCCGCCGGACCAGCGGCAGCACCACGAGCAAGGTCGGAAACGCCACCAGCCATGATATGGCCCATGCGACAGGCCACGTCGTGATGAAGGCCGACGTTGGTCCGAGGCTCTTCAGTGTCGAAATCGCGGATACGACGAAAGTCATCAGCACCGACAGTACCAGCGGCATCAGGATCGCCGCGTAGCGCGCGGGCAATTTCTTGCGCGGGCGCGGAGCAGGAAACGCAGTCATTTTGCTACTCTTTGGAATTCGGTCGGTCGATCACGAACTGCGCGCAATGCATCCCTCCGGGTCGAGCGACCGGTTGAATGCGTTGCCTGACGTGAGACGCTTACGGTGCGCGTGGCGCAACGGGACGTTCATAGCTGCGGCGCGGCGGCGGCGCCAGTCCGACCCGCCGGCGCAATCTGGAAGATGTCGAAATCGGCAGCCTGCCGGGCTGGCCGCTCAGCTCCTGCTGACACCATGCTGTCAGCAGGCCTGCGTTAGGACGGAGTCGAATGGAGGTTCCCATGATCGCGACCGCGCTCGACAATTTCAACGCGCCGCCGTCCTCAAGACTGCTCGGCTGGCATCTGATCGATGCGCGCCCGAAGGACGGCTGGATCAGGATCGGCTTCGACGGCAAGACCGCGTTTTGCAACCCTGCCGGCTTCGTGCAGGGCGGCATCCTCTCGGCGATGCTTGACGACACCATGGGGCCAGCCGTCTTCGTCATGACGGACGGCAGGCTTTATACGGCGACGATTTCGCTGACGGTCAATTTTCTGGCGCCGGCGAGGCCCGGGCCGATCATCGGCGAGGCCGAGGTCGTGCAACTCGGCAAGACCGTTGCCTTTGTCGCGGGCAAGCTGATGGCCGAGGATGGCACCCTGCTCGCAACCGCGACCGCCAATGCGCGTCTGGTCGAGACGACGAAGGCCATCAGATAGGGTTTCTCGGCTCTGACCACCGCGAGATGGCTCAGGCTCGTAACGCCTCCATCGGAAGCTGGACGATCGGCGGTTTGGCATTGAGCCCTTCCACCTGGAAGCCGGCGACGCGCTTGTAGTTGGCGGCGATGTCTTCCAGTTCCTGTTGCGACAGCACGTCAGTCACGACGTCATAGCCATCGGGTGCGCGCTCCTCGACGATCTGCATCACCTGCTCGGGGCCGTTGCGGCGGTTGAGCATGACGAGGTCCGACGTCGCAGGCCGCCGCTCGGCCTCGAAGGCCGCAAGCGCCGCATTCGTCACTCCATGATTGAGGATCTCGCGCGTCAACACGCGCGCGTCCAAAATCGCCTGTGACGCGCCATTGGAGCCGATCGGATACATCGGATGCGCGGCATCGCCCATCAGCGTCACCCGCCCGAAGGTCCAGCGCGCCAGCGGATCGCGATCGACCAGCGGATATTCATAAGCATGCGGGCAGTCGCGGATCAGGCCGGGCACGTCGAGCCAGTCGAATGTCCAGTTCTCGAACCAGGGCAGGAACTCCTCCAGCCTCGCGGTGCGATTGTAGTCCTCCCGCCGCCACTGATAGGTCGGCGGCATGTGGCGCTCGGCGACCCAGTTGATCTGGAATTTGCCGTCCGCGTCAGGTTCCTTCGAGATCGGATAGCAGACGAATTTCAGGACCTCGTGACCGGCCATGATCATGGTGCGACCGGACAGGAACGCGTCTGCAGCGGTGATGCCGCGCCAGAGGATGCGTCCGTTCCAGAGCGGCGGACCTTCCTGGGGAAAGAGTTTTTCGCGCACCGCTGAATGGATGCCGTCGGCCGCGATCAACAGCGTGCCGTCGTAAGCCCCCATCGATTGGCCGGTGGCCCTGTCGATGAATTCGGCGCGGACACCGCTTTCGGTCTCGCTCCAGCCGGAAAGATGATGGCTGGTGAGGATATTCTCGGCGCCAAGCCGTTCGATCGCAGTGTCGAGCAGGATCTGCTGCAGCGTGCCGCGATGGATCGAGAATTGCGGCCATCGGTAGCCGGCGTCCAGGCCGCGCGGTTCGCTCCAGATCGGCTTGCCGTGCTTGGAAAAGAAGGCGAGTTCCTTGGTGCGAACGCCCTCGGCATCGAGCCGGTCGAGCAGGCCGAGTTCGATGAGCTCGCGCACCGCATGCGGCAGCACGTTGATGCCGACGCCGAGCGGCCTGAGCACCGGCACGCTTTCGAACACTTTGGCCGGAATGCCGATCTGGTGCAGGCTGAGTGCCAGCGTCAATCCGCCGATGCCGCCACCGGCGATGAGTACCGTCATGATACGCTTCCCCCAACTCATGCTTTGTCTGGGCGTCTTCGCATGACGGGCGGCACGAGGGCAACTGCGAAGAGCACTCGATGCGGCCCGCCGAATTTGCTGGTGCGCGGTCCCAAAATATCGAAAACAACCCCATGCAAAGTAGCCGGCGGCCGCCCGCATTCGAGAAAGCACCGCTTCGGCCCCACCTCCAAATCATTCGGGATGGACGACCGCCGGGCGGCGGCGCTAAGTTCGGGGTCCGTCCCGTGAGGATCAAAATGCTCAAACTCTATTATACCCCTGCGACCTGCGCGCTCGCCTCCCATATCGCGCTCGAGGAGGCCGGCGCCGCCTACACGATCGAGCGGATCGATTTCAAGGCCAACCAGCAGAACAGCCCGGAATATCTCGCCATCAATCCGAAGGGGCGGGTGCCGTCGCTGGTCACGGACCGCGGTATCCTGACCGAGACGCCGGCGATGCTTGCCTTCATCGCGCAGAGCTTTCCGCAGGCCAAGCTCGCCCCGCTCGACGACGCCTTCGCGTTTGCGCAGGCGCAGGCCTTCAACAGCTACCTTTGTTCGACGGTGCACGTTGCGCATGCCCACAAGATGCGCGGTGCGCGCTGGGCCACCGAAGAGTCCTCGTTCGCCGACATGAAGCGCAAGGTGCCGCAGACCGTCGGCGCATGCTTCGCACTGATCGAGCGCGGCATGCTAGGGGGACCGTGGGTGATGGGCGAGCAGTACACGATCTGCGATCCCTATCTCTATACGATCGCGGGATGGCTCGAGGGCGACGGCGTCGATCTCGCGGCCCTGCCGAAGGTCGCCGATCATCGCAGGCGGATGGCGGAGCGGCCGGCGGTACGAAAGGTGCTGGCCGAACACCAGGGCTAGGCGATGGTCCGCCGCTTGGGCCCCGCCATCTCGCGGCCGGTCTGAAGCATCAGCTGGCGTAGCCAGATCGAGCCGGGGTCCATCTGGGCGCGGGTCGGATGGAACATGAACTGTTCGTCGATCCCGGGATCGAGCGGGGGCGCGATCGTCACCAGCGAGAGCTGCTTCGACAGCGCGGCGATCAGCCGGCGCGGCACGAAGGCGACGAGATCGCTCCGCGCCGCCACGTGCAGCGCCTCGAGATAGCCGGGGACCACCAGCGCGATCCGTCGTTCGATGCCTTTGCTGCGTAGCCATCCATCGATCAGGTCCTCGTTCTGGCCGCGAATGATCACGGCGACATGACGCGCCTTCAGGAAGGCATCGCGCGTCTTCAGCTTCGGTCCGATGGGATGGCCGCGCCGCACCGCCAGTGCGTCGCTGTCGGTATAGAGAAGCTGGCGGTGAAATCCCTTGAAGGCGTCGCCGATCGAGATGACCATGTCGATGCTGCGCGCGAATTCGGCGTGGAAGATGGCGGAGCTGCGCCACGGCACCACGTCGATCCGCACGTTCGGCGCCGCCGGCGTGATCTTCTGCATGAAGGGCGGCATCAGGAGTTCGACCGCGAGATCCGGCATCATCAGGCGGAACTGCCGTTCGCTTCTGATAGCGTCGAATGCATCAGGCTCGAGCAGGCCGCGGACCTGATCGAGCACCTCGGCGAGCGGCCCGCGCAGGCCCTGCGCGCGTGGCGTCAGCTCCATGCGGGCACCGGTCCGCACCAGCAGGGGATCGCCTAGCAGGTCGCGCAATCGCTGCAGCGCGTGGCTCGCAGCCGGCTGCGACAGCCCGATCCGCATCGCGGCGCGGCTGACATTGGCTTCCCGGAGCAGGGCGTCGAGCGCCACCAGGAGGTTGAGGTCAAGCGATTTCAAATTCATCAGGTGAATATATATCATACACACTATCGATTGGAAGAATGAGAATGGTTGGGCGAGGGTGCGGCATCGAAAAAGAGAGCGTTGATGACCGCACGAATCAAACCTGTCACCGAGCCCTATCCCGCCAACGTCCAAGCCGTGTTCGATCGTCTACCCCGCTCCTGGATGCCGCCGTTCGGGCTTTTCACCACGCTCGCCCGCCATGGCGAATTGTTCGAGCGCTTCATTCGTGGCGCCCCGGGCTATCTGCCGGGCACGCGCGTCAGTGTGCGTCAGCGTGAGGTTCTGCTTCTCCGCGTCACCGCCAGATGCGGTTGCGACTATGAATGGGGCATGCGCGTGCATTATTTTGCCGATGATGCCGGGCTGACGGCGGAGCAGATTGACGCGACGGTGCGTGGTCATGCCGACAGTTGGTGTTGGACGAGCGAGGACGCCATTCTCATCCGACTGGCGGACGAGTTGCACGACACCTGCAGCATCAGCGACGATCTCTGGACCGCGCTGCGAACGTTGTCGAGTGATGAAGCCATTCTGGAACTGGTGGTGATGGCCGGTTACTACCGCACCGTCGCCTATCTCGCCCGCGGTTTGCGCCTGCCGCCCGAGCCGAACGTCTCCCGGCCGTTTCCGGCCGTCTGAATCCGATTCACTTCATCGCATTCGTCCATCGCAAAGGGATCATCATGAGCACCACTGAAAACAAGAAACTGATCGAGAGCCTGTTCGCAAGTGTCGCTGCAGGGGATCGGAAGCCGTTCGTCGATCATCTCGCCGATGACGTCGTCATGCGGGTCACCGGGCAATACTCATGGTCGCAGACGTTTCGAGGGAAGGATGCGCTGTTGCGCGATCTCTATGGCTATCTCGGGACGCTGCTCGCCGAGGGCAGGAAGGCCATTCCGCAGCGCTTCATCGCGCAGGACGATCACGTCGTGGTGGAGGCGGTCGGTGACATGCGGACCAAAGCCGGCGTTCCCTACAACAACGAATACTGCCTGATCTACCGGCTGAAGGACGGCAAGATCGTCGAGATCAGGGAGTATTGCGACTCCACCCTGACCGAGGCCGTGCTCGGACCCTATCGCGGCCGCGCGGCGCCCGCGCGCTAGCTGGCGGACGCACCCTTTCAACGATCATTCGAACAAGGAGTCCTTGTCGTGAACGCGATCGACAACAAGCAATTGCTGCAACGGATTTTCGAGGGGTTGGCCAACCGCGACGGCACCCTTCTCGTGGCGAGCATGACCGACGATGTCTGCTGGCGGGTGATCGGGACGACGAACTGGTCCGGAACCTTCAGCGGAAAGGACGCGGTCATGCGCGAACTGCTGGCGCCGTTGCGGCAAAATCTGGTGCAGCGGTCGCGGACGGTGGCCCAGCGTCTCCTGGCCGATGGCGATGTCGTCGTGGTCGAAGCGCGCGGCGACAACGAGACGCGGCGCGCCTTGCCGTACAATAACACCTATTGCTTCGTCTTTCGTCTGTCCGCCGGCAAGATCTGCGAGATCACCGAATATTGCGATACCGATCTCATCGCGCGGGTTCTGGACAATCGTGCCGCGGCGGTGGCTTCCGCCGGGTGATTGCCGGATCGGGTTTGGCCGGAGCGTGCGCTCCGGCCAAGAATGAGCCCTGCGCGCGGCTTGCTCAGGCTGCCGTGGTCTTCAGATGACCGAACATGATGTGGCGGGCCTCGTCGTCCATCTCGGTCTTGAAGGTGAACTTGTCCTTCAGCGCGATCGCCCTGGCGGCGGCCGGGCGAGCCGTCACCTCGTCGACCAGCCGCTTGACGTTGGGATATTTGGCGGAGGCCTCTTCGCCGAGCACGAACGGCGCCAGGCGGGCCCAGCCCCACAGCGCCATGTCGACGATGGTATAGGTGTCGCCGACCATGTAGCGGCTCTTGGCCAGGTGATCGTCGAGGATCTTGTAGTGGCGGTTCGCCTCGAATTCGTAGCGGTCGCGCGCATAGGCGAGATCCTTCGGCGCGAAATTCCTGAAATGCACCGCCTGTCCGGAATACGGACCGAGGCCGGTGGCGATGAACATCAGCCATGACAGCATCTGCGCGCGACCACCCGGCGTGTCGGTGGGCAGGAACTGGCCGGTCCTCTCGGCGAGGTAGAGCAGGATCGCGTTGGAATCGAACACGAACACGCCGTCATCGTCGATCGCCGGCACCTTGCCGTTCGGGTTCACCTGCAGGAATTCCGGCTTGAACTGGTCGCCCTTGCGGGTGTCGACCGGCACCGGCTCGAAGGGCAGGCCGGACTCTTCCAGAAACAGCGCGACCTTGTTCGGGTTCGGCGCGCCGTTGAAATAGAATTTGAGCATTGATGTCTTCTCCGAGATCTCTTGAGATCGGTCTCTTGGTCAGCAAGGCGTCACCATCGCGGGCGATGCCTCGCCTGCGACGTCCATACGCAAACTTTGCAGGCAGTTGCAAGCCGAGACAGGCGCAAGCGATGCGTTTGTGAACGGGGCGGCGTCAGCCCATCGTGTCGGTCAGGCGAAGAGGCCGATGAGCGCTACGATGATCAATCCCGCTCCCACCATCTGGAGAATGACCGTGGAGCGAAATACCGCATGCAAATTCGATGCATCAACGGCCCGTTCCGATGGGCGCGCATAGCCCTGGACGATGACCTGCCGATTGAAATCACAATTCGCCTGCAACCCGTCGGCCAGGCCGACACAAATCAGCAGCAAGCCGAACAACCCGAGGCCGGCAAAGCCCAGGAAGGCAAACAGCAACGCTGGAAACATGCCGAGAAAAAAGATCGGCAGCAGCGGGAGCATCAGCAATGTCTCAGATTGTCTTCGCATCGGGCGACCAATCAGGACAGCAGGAATGAACTCGTGCCCGATATTAGTCCCAGCCTATGCAAGGAGCAAGCTGAAAGCGTTGTTCCAAAAACGCTGTTCGGTGGCGGCGTTAGCCCACCGCCATGCCGGCGCGGATTTCGGCGCGCAGCTCGTCGATCAGCTTGAGGCCGCCCTTGGTCTCGACGTGCCAGAAGGTCCAGCCGTTGCAGGCCTCCGCGCCCTGCGCGACCGCGCCGATGCGGTGGATCGATCCGACCTTGTCGCCGAGCATGATGGCGCCGTCGGCGCGGACCAGCGCGCCATGGCGTTTCTTGGCGTCGACCAGCCTGGCGCCGGGCATGATCATGCCGCGCTCGATCAATTCGGAGAAGGCGACGCGGGGCGCATCGCGCGCGGTCATGAATGGCGCGAGCGTCGCCTCCGGCAGGGGCTCGATCGCGGCGATGCGGTCCTCCGCCGCTTTTGCGTAGGTCTGGTCGCGCTCGAAGCCGATGTAGCGGCGGCCCAGGCGTTTGGCGACGGCGCCGGTGGTGCCGGTGCCATTGAAGGGATCGATCACGAGATCGCCGGGTTTCGACGACGACAGCAGGACACGGGCGAGCAGGCCTTCCGGTTTCTGAGTCGGATGAACCTTGCGGCCCTCGCCGTCCTTCAGCCGTTCCTCGCCGGTGCACAGCGGAATCAGCCAGTCGGAACGCGCCTGCACGTCCTCATTGGCGGCCTTCAGGACCTCGTAGTTGAAGGTATAGCCCTTGGCCTTCTCGTCGCGGGCCGCCCAGATCATGGTCTCGTGGGCGTTGGTGAAGCGGCGGCCGCGGAAATTCGGCATCGGGTTGGATTTGCGCCAGACGATGTCGTTGAGGATCCAGAAGCCGAGATCCTGCATCATGGCGCCGACGCGGAAAATGTTGTGATAGGAGCCGATCACCCACAGCGTCGCCGACGGCTTCATCAGGCGGCGGCAGGCGAGCAGCCAGGCGCGGGTGAAGTCGTCGTAGGCGGCGAAGGATGAAAACTTGTCCCAGTCGTCATTGACGGCATCGACGTGGGATTCGTCGGGGCGCTTGAGATCACCCTTGAGCTGCAGATTGTAGGGAGGATCGGCGAACACCAGATCGACCGATGCAGCCGGCAGCTTCGACATTTCGGCGACGCAGTCGCCAACAATGATGCTGGTACTCGATGGGGACTCGAATTTAGTGCGGGGCGCCCTTGCAGACGCCCCGCGACGCGACTCTACCATGACTCAAGAACTCTGACTCAGGCGACGCTGTCGGCGACGCGGGACTAAACAACCGACTGGCGGTACATTGACCCGGCAAAGTAAAAATCGACTTAACCGGGAAATATTTTCGTAGCGATCTCATTCGGAAGTAAAGTTCCGGACTGCAGCATGCCGCGCGTTCGATGTTCGACGGCATGCGGTTGCAATCACTGGCGTTCCGGCTCGACTGCCGCATTGTGTTGCGCCCGCGCCCGCTTGCCGCGCGCGATTCGCACCGGCGGCACTAGGCAAATTTTGCCGGGGCAGCTATTGATTAACCTGATGGAAATTTTAGGTCTTGGCTGCGTTAGGCAAGACGATCGCGATCACATCGCACCGCCCATTCGGGTCCACGAGGAAAAGCCGCCATGCGCTACGATGATTTCCGCCGCAGCGACGATATCGAGGACCGTCGCGGCGACGATGGCGGCGGGATGGGCGGCGGAGGCGGCCTCGGCCTGCCGATGGGCGGCGGCGGGCTCGGGATCGGCACCGTCATCGTGCTCGGCCTGATCGGCTATGCTTTCGGCATCGACCCGCGCATTCTGATCGGCGGCGCCGAGATTCTCACCGGCGGCGGCAGTGCGCCGAGCTATCAGAGCGATCGCCGCTCCGGATCGGCCAAGACCGGTGCGCCGACCGACGAGATGGGCAGCATGATCTCCGGCATTCTCGGCGAGATCGACGATCGCTGGAGCGAGATCTTCCAGTCCAGCGGGCAAAACTACTCGGGTCCGAAAATCGTGCTGTTCCGCAATGCCACCAACGGCGGCCGCTGCGGCATGGCGCAGTCGGCGATGGGGCCATTCTATTGTCCGCCGGACCGGCAGATCTTCCTCGACACCAGCTTCTTCCGCGAGGTCGAGACCCGTTTCCGCGGCTGCTCGGGCAATGCCTGCAAGTTCACCGCGGCCTATATCATCGCCCATGAAGCGGGACACCACATTCAGAACCTGCTCGGGATCATTCCGCGCGTGACGCGCCTGCAGCAGCAGGCCGGCAGCAAGGCGGAAGCCAATGCGCTGCAGGTCAAGGTCGAGCTGCAGGCGGACTGCCTGTCCGGCGTCTGGACCAATCGCGAGGCGAAGAAGCGTCCCGGCTTCCTCGAAGCGGGCGACATCGACGCCGCGCTGACCACGGCGACCGCGATCGGCGACGACACGCTGCAAAAACAGTCCACCGGGCGCGTGGTGCCCGATTCGTTCACGCACGGCTCGGCCGCGCAGCGCAAGCAATGGTTCATGACCGGCTATCAGCAAGGCACGGTGCGGGCCTGCGACACGTTCGGCGCGGGCAATTTGTAGGTGGTGCCGGCGCGCGGAGCAGCGTGAGGGGCGCTGCATCACGTCCGGGACACGAGGAAAAAAGCGCACATGGCGTCCATCGACGAATCCAAATCGTTCATCCCGCTCAACATCGCGGTGCTGACGATCTCCGACACGCGCTCGCTTGCCGATGACAAATCCGGCACGACGCTTGCCGACCGGCTCAATGCGGCCGGTCACAGGCTCGCCGCGCGCGACATCGTCACCGACGACGTCGAAGCGATCCGCGCCGTGGTCAGGACATGGATCGATGATCCCGGCGTCGACGTGATCATCACCACCGGCGGCACCGGCTTTACCGGACGCGACGTGACGCCGGAAGCGGTCGAGCCGCTGTTCGAAAAGCGCATGGACGGATTTTCCATCGCCTTTCACGTGTTGAGCCACGCCAAGATCGGCACCTCGACGATCCAGAGCCGGGCGACCGCGGGCGTCGCAGGGGCGACCTTCATCTTCAGCCTGCCGGGATCGCCCGGCGCCTGCCGCGACGCATGGGACGGCATCCTGGCAGCCCAGCTCGATTACCGGACGCGGCCGTGCAATTTCGTCGAGATCATGCCGCGGCTCGACGAGCATCTGCGACGGCCGAAGGCGCAGGGGGCATCGGTCTGAAAACTCTGCTCGGTCGGCGTTGTCGTTCGGGGCCGCGCCCCTCGAATTCCAACACTCGCGCAGTCAACGCCGGAAGATCCTTGTCAGCGCAATCCATAGCGAGCGCCACATGCAGCGACAGGCGTCCGCGCGAAGCTGATGCGCCCGTCTCTTGTGATAGGCCATGAGTTCCGGTGTGATCCGCCGCGGAGGACCTTCGCGCTGATCCGTTGTCCTCACGCCGACCGCCTCCCACTTGGCACGCTACGAATCGCGGCGCATCGGTGTCACAGCTTCAGCTCCCAGGTCTCGCCGACCAGATCGACGCCGAAACTGCGATGCGGCTCGGTGGCCGCGCGCACGAAGCCGGCGCGCTGATAAATATCGCGCGCCGCGACCAGGATGCTCTGGGTCCACAGTGTGATCGAGCGGTAGCCCTTCTCGCGCGCGAAGCGGACGCATTGCTCGGTCAGCGCGCGCCCCACGCCGAGGCCGCGCGCCTTTTTCTCCACCAGCAGCAGGCGCAGCTTGGCGACCTCGTCCGAGGCCTTGACCAGGAAGATCGAGCCGACCGGCTCGCCGTCGATGTCCGCGATCCAGCAGTGTTCGCGCGAGGGGTCGAAGGACCTGAGGAATTGCGCCGCGATCTCGGCGACCAGCGCTTCGAAGCTGATGTCCCAGCCGTATTCCTGGGCATAGATGGCGCCATGCCGCGACACCACCCAGCCGATATCGCCGGGGCGGTGGCTTCGCAGCAGGACACCGGGCCGTGCGCCGGCCTGCGGCGCAAGGACATGCTCGATCGTCCGCATCGCGCCGACGATCCTGGCGCGCTCGACGTCGCCGAGTTGGCCGAGCATGGCCGCGACTTCGTCATGCGAACTGCGATCGAGTTTGGCGAAGCTCTGGCGTCCCTTGGCCGTCAGCGTGAGCCGGTGCTGCCGCCGGTCCGCGGGCAGGGGCTTGCGGGTGATCAGCCCGTTCTCCTCGAAGTTCTGCACGATCCGGCTCAGGTAGCCGGCATCGAGGCCGAGTTCGAGGCCGATCTCCTTGGCGGCTGCGTCGTCGCGATGGGCCAGTTCGTAGATAACCCGCGCCTCGCTCAGCGAGAACGGGCTGTTGTGGAGGTGTTGGTCGAGAACGCCGAGCCTGCGCGTATAGAAGCGGTTGAAACCGCGCACCGCCGCCACCTCCTGGTCGAGATTCGGCGGGGACAGGGCGGCAGGTGTGATGGCTTGCGACATGGGGCACCTCGATACTTGCCATTGTCAAATAATTATTTGACTTTGGCAAGTATATTTTGGCGCAGGTGCGCTCCTCGGACGAAACGGATTGGCGGTATTGGTGGGTCAGATCATGACGATGCGGCTGCGCAGCACCGTGCGCGAGGAGCGTCCGAGCTGTCGCAGCAGCCGCGCCTCCGGGCGCCGGCGGTTCGGGGCGTAGCCGCCGAGCTGGTCGTAATGCTGCCGTGCGATCAGCAGGCCCTGGTCGGCGAGCGGGCCCGCGACCACCCGTGCGAGCGCCAGCAGCCGATCGCGCAGGCGGGGTTCGGCATAGGGCGAGCGGGCGTAGCGGAAAACGCCGGCGCGCGGCCGGTTGCTGGCCCCTACCATCTGGATGAACTGCACGGTTTCGTCGATCCAGCCGTGATCGAGCACGGCGCCGGCGCGCAGGAACATCAGCCAGGGCGAGCGCGCCTGTGCGGCTCCGGCCGCAAGCGCCTCGGCATAGGTCCCGTTGGCTCGCAGGAAGTGGCAGCCCGCAATGTCGGCGACCCGTTCGATCACCCCATTGTCGGCTCGATCGACCAGCAGGACCTCGCGCACGACGCCGGCGGCGGCTCCCGGCACCAGGGCCGAGAGAGTCGCGACGGCGTGCTGTTCGTCGCCTTCGGTTGGGACAATGACGCTGAGCATGACGCTGCTTCGAGGCCTCGAAGACGTGGAAAACTCCGCACTGTTATCACCTTGTTACCGTCAAATCAGCGTGCGCTTGCAGCTTTTTTGGGGCAAGGCTAACGGCGGCCGGCCGTGATGGCTCGCGCGCGAACGCGACGCCGGGGCCTGCGACCCCCGCGCCACATCGTTCCTGACACCATCACGTCGCGCGCGGCCGGTGCTGCGATGTCGGTCGCGTCCTCACAAAAATCATGCGGTATTGTTCTTGATATGTTCTCTAAATGTGCTATCAAGGATTCATGAGCCGAGCATCCTCACATGCCCTCAAGCACCCGCCGGTCACGGCGCCCTCCGAGCCGGCGGGTGCACCTGCCTCGTTTCCCGAACTCGCTGTCGCGATCGAGAAGGGACGGCGGCGCGGGCGTGGCGCGCAATCCAACGCGAGCGGCCGCTACGAAGCCGAAGCGCGCGTCGTGTTCGACGATGGCTGGCAGAGTCTCGAGGACCTGCCGCCGTTCAAGACCACGGTCGCGCTCGACACCGCGCGCAAGGTGATCACCCGCAACGACTCTCCCGACATCGGCTTTGATCGCTCGATCAATCCCTACCGGGGCTGCGAGCATGGTTGCGTGTATTGCTTCGCGCGCCCGACCCACGCCTTTCTCGGTCTGTCGCCGGGACTCGATTTCGAATCGAAGCTGTTCGCCAAGCCGGATGCGCCCGCGCTGCTGGAGAAGGAGCTGGCTGCGGCGGATTACGAGCCACGCATGATCGCGATCGGCACCAACACCGATCCCTATCAGCCGATCGAGCGCGACCGCAAGATCATGCGCGGCATCCTCGAAGTCCTGGAGCGCGCCGGTCATCCGGTCGGCATCGTCACCAAATCGGCGCTGGTGGTGCGCGATGCCGATATTCTCTCGCGCATGGCCAAGCGCAACCTTGCCAAGGTGGCGATTTCGGTGACGACGCTCGACGCCACGCTGGCGCGCACCATGGAACCGCGTGCCTCGACGCCATCGCGGCGGCTGGCGGCGCTGAAGGCGTTGTCGGACGCCGGCATTCCGACCACGGTGATGGTTGCCCCGGTGATCCCGGCGCTGAACGACTCCGAAATCGAGCGCATTCTCGACGCGGCGGCGCATGCCGGCGTCAAGGAGGCGAGCTATGTCCTGTTGCGGTTGCCCCTGGAAGTACGCGACCTCTTCCGCGAGTGGCTGATGGCAAACTATCCCGATCGCTACCGTCACGTCTTCACCCTGATCCGCGACATGCGGGACGGGCGCGACTACGATTCGCAATGGGGAACGCGGATGAAGGGAACGGGTCCGATGGCCTGGATGATCGGTCGCCGTTTCGAGGTTGCTTGCGAGAAGCTCGGCCTCAACAAGCGCCGGTCGAAACTGACCACCGATCATTTCGCCCGGCCAAAGCGCAGCGGGCAGCAGCTCAGCCTGTTTTAGGGACGCCGTTCGGCCGCAAGAGGAGCCCACAAGAGGACCACATGAGTACAGCAGTGCCGATTCCCCGCCTGACCGTCATCACGCTCGGCGTCAACGACATCCGCGCCAGCATTGCGTTTTACGAGGCGCTCGGCTTCGCGCGCAAATTTCGCGCAACCGGCGAGGCGGTCGCATTCTTCGATACCGGCGGCACGGTGCTCGGGCTGTTTCCGTGGGATCAGCTGGCGCATGACGCGACGCTTCCCGAAGGTCCGCGCCCGCAGACATTTCGAGGTGCAACCTTAGCCTGGAATTGTCGCACCCCCGAGGAAGTCGATCTGGTTCTGGATTTCGCGGTCGCCAGGGGCGCCGTGCTCCTGAAAGCCGCGCACCCAACCGACTATGGCGGTTATTCGGGATATTTTTCCGATCCGGACGGTCATCCCTGGGAGGTCGTGATGGCTCCGGGCATCGAGGTTGGCGACGACCGCCGCGTTCATTTGCCTGAGTGAGCCCGACTTCGCCCGAATAGCGGGAATTATCGCCAGTTCCCGGTTGCGCCGCCGCTCGGGCCTGCGCAACCATCCCGCCATGATTCGCAGCCCGGAAAAATCAGCCAAGCCGCCCCAGGGTGTCATCGCGGCGACACCGCCGAGCTTTCGGCGCGAACGTGCGCTGCTCAAGCGCGGCGTCTGGCCGGTGGCCGGCTGCGACGAGGCCGGGCGCGGTCCGCTGGCGGGGCCGGTGGTGGCGGCCGCGGTCGTGCTCGACCCGAAGCGAATCCCCAGAGGTCTCGACGATTCCAAGCGGCTGACGGCGGATCGGCGCGAGGAACTGTTCGAGGAGATCTGCGCGACCGCGGCCTTTGCGGTGGCCTTCGGGTCACCGGCCCGAATCGATCGCGACAACATCCTGCGCGCTTCGCTGTGGGCGCTGGCACGTGCGGTGCGTGCCCTGCCTGAAACTCCCAGACACGTCTTTGTCGACGGCCGCGACCGGATCGACGCGGCCTGCGATTGCGAGGCCGTGATCGGCGGTGACGGTCTCGTGGTGTCGATCGCGGCCGCCTCCATTATCGCCAAGGTGACGCGCGACAGGCTGATGTGCGCGCTTGCGCAGGAATGCCCGGGTTATGGCTTCGAACAGCACAAGGGGTACGGCGTTCCCGACCATCTGGCGGCACTGGACCGGCTCGGACCGTCGGCGCATCATCGCAGCTTCTTCGCGCCGGTCGTCGCCGCACGCGAAAAACATGCGCCTTCGCGGCAACCGGTTCAGATGTTGCCGCTTGACATGCCAGCCGCGGAGCCCTCGCTCCACGCGTCGTAGTCACGATGAGCCCACCAAAGCAACTGCTTTCGCCTCTTCAACGGGCCTGGGTGTAACGGCGCTGACGCCGATCAATGTGTTGCTTCGGCGCCTTGCGCCCTTTATCAACATCGACGTTGCTGAGGGCCGGCTTTCATGGACCGGCCCGGGTTTGCCGGGCGTTTCATGCGTTTTACCTCCCTGATCGTCGAATTGATCCGCGCCCGGCCGCGGCTTGTGGTCTGGATCGTGGTGCTGGGTCAGGCCGCGCTCTGGTTCCTGGTGTCCTTGCTGTTCTACCGAAGCCCGCCCGGCGACCTCGCAACGGTGCTGGCGTTCGGCAGGGAATACCAGGTCGGAACCGAACTCGGCCCGCCGCTGGCGTTCTGGCTCGCCGATATCGCCTTTCGCGCGGCCGGCAATCATTTGTTCGGCGTCTATCTGCTGGCTGAACTCTGCGCGGTCGCGACGTTCTGGGCGCTCTATCTGCTGGCGCGGTCCGTCGTCGGCGGACCACAGGCCGTGCTCGCGGTGCTGTTGACGATGACGATCACGGCGTTCGCCTCGCACGGCCTCGAATTCGGCCCGTCGGTGCTCGCACGGCCGATCTGGGCGCTGTTGCTGCTTCATTCCTGGCAATTGATCGGCCAGGGCAGACGCAATGTGTGGTTTGCCTGGTCGATCGAAGCCGGGCTCCTGCTCTTGACGACGCCGGCCGCGATCGGCCTGCTGCTGCTTGTCGCCGGATTTGCACTCGCAACCGCGGAAGGCCGCCGCACGCTCAAGTCGTTCGATCCGTTGTTCGCGCTCATGGTCGCCATCGTGCTGGCGCTGCCCTATCTGATCTGGCTGATCCGCGCCGATGCCCTGGCGATCCCGCCTGTTCCGCACCTTGCCGATCTCACCGCGCGGTCGCAGCATCTGGGTTGGCTGCTCGGCGGCCTGCTGACGGCGGTGTCTGCGCTGGCTGTCCTGGTCGTGCTCAATTCGGGTTGGTTGAGCCGCACGCCGGAGGACGCGCCCATCATCTATCGGCCGCCGGTCGAGCCGCTGGCGCGCAACTTCGTCTACTGTTTTGCCATCGCGCCCGGCCTGGCCGGCAGCCTGATCGCCGGACTGTTCGATCTCGGGAGCGTCGTCGGCGGCACCGGCATCGCGCTGATGCTGTCGGGTCTTGCCGTCGTCGTTGCCACCGGGGATCTCGTCCATCTGCGGCGCCAGCGCCTGCTGCGCACGGTCTGGGCGATCGCGATCGTGCTGCCGGCCGTGGGTGTGATGGCCACCACGCTGTTTCTGCCCTGGACCGGCAGTGGCGAGGTCGCAACCTCGCCGCCCGCCAGCGACATCGCGCGTTTCTTCGGCGACAATTACGAACGCCGCACCAACCGACGCCTGAGCGCAGTGGCGGGCGATCCGCAGATCGCCGGCCTGGTGGCGCTGGACCGGGGACGCCCGCATCTGTTGCTCGACGCCACGCCGCAGCGAACGCCGTGGCTGACCCTTGCCAAGTTCAACGAGACCGGGGGGGTCGTGGTCTGGCGCGCATCCGATACGGCCGGCACGCCTCCCGCCGATATCGCGCAGCGGTTTCCCGGCCTCGTGCCCGAACTGCCGCGGGCTTTCGAATGGATCGTCAACGGCCGGCAGCCGCTGTTGCGGATCGGCTGGGCGATCGTGCGGCCAAAGGGTCCCTGAGGACTGATCGACAATGATGGGTTGTGACGGCGTGTGTTGCATGTCCGGGATCGTCGTTCGCCGGATCGGAAGCGTGACATGAATTTGCAGCCGCCTGCGGGCTCGAAGATTTCGATCATGATGGACGGAACGGACCCAAGGATCGTGATTCCCTATGTCAGCGGATCAGCGCGGTACTTCACGGGGCTGTTTCTGCTGTTCTGGCTCGGCATGTGGACCATCGGTTTCAGGGACGCTGGCTCGGAAGTGCTGTCCGGAAATGCGAGCGGCTTCATCATCTTCTGGCTGGCGGGGTGGACCTTGGGCGGAGTTTTCGCAGCACTCACGCTTTACCGGGTTTTTCGGCCACCCGTTCCTGAATCGCTGGAGCTGAAACGGAACGGGGTGACTTACGACTCCGGGGTGCCGCCGCTGCAATTCGATTCATCGCGACGCAGTCTGAAGGACAGCTGGAATTCCACCTTCCCCAAGCGCGTTCGCGTCGATCTCGACCGACGCCAACTTCAATCGCTGCAGCTGCGCGAAACCGACTCCGGCAACCGCCTGACGATAGATGTGGATGCGGCGCGTCTCGATATCGCCTCGGCGGCAAGCGAGGTGGAACGCGAGTGGCTGGCACGTCTGCTCGCGCAGCGCTACGCGCTGCCGAAGGGGTCCTAGGGTGGTTCAGACATTCGCGAGATGAGTGCATCGTCCGGCGTTGTGAGAATCCGCCCGAGCGTCGACGTCGCCGTGCCGAGGCCCGGGAGCGTCTCAGGATGACGTCTTTTCCTCGAGCGCCTTTGCGATCGCCCGCAAATCCTGCCATGCCATGCGCTTGTAGGACGGCGATCGCAACAGATAGGCCGGATGGAAGGTGGCGAGCGCGCGGATGGTTCGAGTCCCCGTGTCGTAGTCCTGCCACTTGCCGCGCGTTCGCATGATGCCCTCGCGGGTCCCGAGCAGCGTCTGCGTCGAGGGATTGCCGAGCGTGACCAGCACGTCCGGATCGACCAGTTCGATCTGGCGCTGGATGAAGGGCAGGCAGATCTGCGTCTCCTGGGGTGTCGGCGTGCGGTTGCCGGGCGGCCGCCAGGGAATGACGTTGGCGATATAGGCCTTGCTGCGGTCGAGTCCGATCGCACCGATCATCCGATCCAGCAATTTGCCCGAACGTCCGACGAACGGCAGCCCCTCAATGTCCTCGTCGCGGCCGGGCGCCTCGCCCACGAACATGATGCGCGCCGCCGGATTGCCGTCGGCAAACACCAGCTGGGTGGCGGTGTTCTTCAACGCGCAGCCGTCGAAATTCTCCAGCAGCGCGCGCAGCGCGGCCAGCGTCGGTGCGGTGCGCGCCGCGTCCCGGGCGGACGCGATCACAGCGTCGGGGGCAGGCGCCGGCTCACCCCGCACGGCGGGAAGGGCCGCATTGACCATCCTTGCGGGCTGGGCCAGCACCACAGCGGGCGCCGCCGGCGCGACCTCGGGATCGGACAGGCGGTTGACCGGTTCGTCCGCGAGCGCGCAGTCGACTCCCGCCTCCAGATAGAAGGCGAGCAGCTGCCGGATGGTGGGTGCGGGATCGGGGATCATGGGGATGATATCTTCAATGGCGGATCAATTTAGGCGGGTTTGCGTGGCGGCGAAACGCATTTCCATGGTTGTCCTCCCTCGAAAAATCGGAAACAAGGGACGCCTTACCCCCGCTGGTTGAGATCAGATCATGAGCACCGAGGAACTCCCCCCGCGCGAATCCATGGAATTCGACGTCGTCATCGTCGGCGCCGGGCCATCCGGCCTGGCCGCCGCGATCCGACTGAAGCAGATCAATGCCGATCTCAACATCGTCGTGGTCGAGAAGGGCTCCGAGGTCGGCGCGCACATCCTCTCGGGCGCGGTGATCGATCCTGTCGGTCTCGACAAGCTCATTCCTGACTGGCGCGAGGATTCCGATTGTCCGCTGAAGACCCAGGTCAAGGATGACCGGTTCTACCTGACGTGGGCGACAGGCGCGATCCGGTTGCCGAACTTCGCGATGCCGCCGCTGATGCACAATCATCATTGCTATATCGGCTCGCTCGGCAACGTCTGCCGCTGGCTTGCCCGCCGGGCCGAGGCGCTCGGGGTCGAGATCTATCCGGGATTTGCCGCGACTGAAGTGCTTTACGATGACAACGGCGCGGTGCGCGGCATCGCGACCGGCGACATGGGCATCGCCAAGGACGGTTCGCACAAATCCTCCTTCACGCGCGGCATGGAACTGCTCGGCAAATACACCCTGTTCGCCGAAGGCGCCCGCGGCAGCCTGTCCAAGCAGCTGATCGCGAAATTCGCACTCGACGCCAACAGCGAGCCGCCGAAATTCGGCATCGGTCTCAAGGAGGTCTGGCAGATCGACCCTGCCAGGCACCAGAAGGGGCTGATCCAGCATTCCTTTGGCTGGCCGCTCAACAATTCCACCGGCGGCGGGTCCTTCCTCTATCACTACGACGACAATCTGGTCGCTATCGGCTTCGTGGTGCATCTCAATTACGACGATCCCTATCTGTCGCCGTTCGACGAGTTCCAGCGCTTCAAGACCCATCCCGCCATTCGCAGCGTGTTCGAGGGCGGCAAGCGGCTCGCCTATGGCGCGCGGGCGATCACCGAGGGCGGTTATCAGTCGGTGCCGCGGCTCTCCTTCGCCGGCGGCGCGCTGATCGGCTGCGCGGCGGGTTTCGTCAACGTGCCGCGCATCAAGGGCGTGCACAACGCCATGGGCAGCGGCATGCTCGCCGCCGAACATGTCAGCGCCGCGCTCGCTGCCGGCCGCGCCAATGACGAACTGGTGAGTTACGAAAACAGCTGGCGCGAGTCCGCCGTCGGCAAGGACTTGTACCCGATCCGCAACGTCAAGCCGCTCTGGTCGAAGTTCGGGACATTGATCGGCGTCCCCCTCGGCGCGCTCGATATGTGGACCAATACCTTGTTCGGCGTCTCGCTGTTCGGAACGCTGCCGCACACGAAGCCCGACCGCAAGACGCTGGACGCAGCCAAGGCGCATGCGCCGAACCCTGCCCCGAAGCCCGACGGCAAGCTGACCTTCGACCGCCTCTCGTCGGTATTCCTGTCCAACACCAATCATGAGGAAGATCAGCCGGTCCATCTCAAGGTGGCCGACATGAACCTGCAGAAGACGTCCGAACACGACGTCTATGCCGGTCCGTCCAACCGCTATTGTCCGGCCGGCGTGTACGAATGGGTGGAGGAGGCCACGGGACCGAAGTTCGTGATCAACGCCCAGAACTGCGTCCACTGCAAGACCTGCGACGTGAAGGATCCGAACGGCAACATCACCTGGGTTCCGCCCGAGGGCGGCGGTGGTCCGAACTATGAGGCGATGTAACGCACGATTGCGTGAGATGGTGCGCCGGTACGTGGGGAGCGGCCACGATACGGCCATACTATCAGCGTTTGACGCTGGTGCCCGGTTTCCGAAGTTCGTGGATTGAACTCAGCACGAACTCTTAACGACCTTCGGAAAGTCTATGCGCTGCTCACAAGCTTATGATTCTAGTGCTGGTTTTCGATTTGACGTTGATGGGTCGAAGTTGCCGTCCGCGCTTCACGAACTTCGAATCGGCGGTACTGGGCGGGATGGCAAGAACCTGACGACAAGAACCTGGCGAGCAGGCGTTTCTTCCATCCGATTCGGCCCAAATCCTTGCGGTTGAACGCCAAACGCGGCATTGTCGCCTGCCTTGATGCCGCCGGTTGGGTTCGCATTCGAGACGACCCCGAATAATTCCTAACAGCAAGAGCGAACCGTGATGTTTTCCATTCGTTGCAATCGCTGGACCGTTGCCGCCTTCGCCCTCGCGGTGCTGGCAATGCCTCGCTCGATCCTGGCGCAGACCCCCGATCACCCCTCTGACAATTCGGCGCAGTTTCCGAGCAACCGGGATTTGAAGGCGCTGACCACCTCAGGCAGCTATCTCGCCGCCCGCCATGCCAGCGTCGAGCGCGACGCGTCCTCGGCTGCGGCATTCTACCGTTCGGCGCTGCGCACCGACCCCAAGAACAACGAGCTTCTGGACCGCGCCTTCATCTCGTCGGTCGCCGAGGGCGATATCGACGAGGCGGTCAAGCTGGCCGACCGGATTCTCACGGTCGACAAGTCCAATCGCGTCGCGCGTCTGGTCGTCGGCGTCCAGGACATCAAGCTGAAGAAATATGCCGCCGCCCAACTCAACATCAACCAGTCGGTTCGCGGGCCGATCACCGATCTGGTGGCGACGCTGTTGTCGAGCTGGGCCACCTACGGCGCCGGCGACGCCAAGGCGGCGGTCGCCAATATCGACAAGCTGACCGGTCCGGAATGGTATCCGCTGTTCAAGGATCTGCATGCCGGCATGATTCTCGAACTCGCCGGCAAGGAAAAGGACGCCGGGGCCCGGTTCGAGCGCGCCTACAAGCTCGATGATTCCATGTTGCGCGTGGCCGAGAGCTATGCGCGCTGGCTGTCGCGCAACAAGAGCGATACGTCCGCGACCGCGATCTATGAGGCGTTCGACAAGAAGTTGTCGCGCCACCCGCTGGTGCAGGAGGGACTGCGCGAGACCAAGGCCGGCAAGAAGATGCCGCCACTGGCCGATTCCGCCCAGGCCGGCGCGGCCGAAGCGCTGTACGGCATCGGCGCCACGCTGACCCGGCGTGGTGGCGAGGATCTGGCCCTGGTCTATCTGCAACTCGCGCTGCACCTCGCGCCGAACCATCCGCTGGCCCTGCTGACGCTTGGCGATCTCTATGAATCCGTCAAGAAGCCCCAGATGGCGATCAAGGTCTACGAGCGCGTGCCGGCGAATTCGCCGCTGAAGCGCAACGCCCAGATCCAGCTTGCCACCGACCTCGATGCCGCCGACCGCAGCGACGAGGCGATCAAGATTCTCAAGAGCGTGATCGCGGAGGATGCGAAGGACCTCGAGGCGATCATGGCGCTCGGCAACATCGAGCGCGGCCGCAAGAAGTTCGCCGATTGCGCCCAGACCTATGCGCAGGGCATCGGCGCGCTGCCGCCGAACAACGACAAGGCCAACAGCGTCTATTACTACTACCGCGGCATCTGCATGGAGCGTTCCAAGCAGTGGGCCAAGGCGGAAGCCGACATGAAGAAGGCGCTCGAACTTCAGCCCGAGCAGCCGCACGTGCTGAACTATCTCGGCTATTCGTGGATCGACCAGGGCGTCAATCTCGACGACGGCATGAAGATGATCAAGCGCGCCGTCGAACAGCGCCCCGACGACGGCTACATCGTGGATTCGCTGGGCTGGGCCTACTTCCGCATCGGCAATTACGAGGAAGCGGTCAAGAATCTCGAGCGCGCGATCGATCTCAAGCCCGAGGATCCCACCATCAACGACCATCTCGGCGACGCCTATTGGCGTGTCGGCCGTACCCTGGAAGCAAAATTCCAGTGGGCCCATGCCCGCGACCTGAAGCCCGAGCCCGAGGAACTTCCCAAGATCGAGGCCAAGATCAATAACGGGTTGCCGGACGATCCGTCCTCGTCCGCGGCCTCGTCGGACGACAAGAAGAAAGAGGACGGCAAGGAAAGCGGCAAGGGCGGCTGATCGACGAGTTGGGGCTTCTCGACGATGCTGGACTTAACAGCGGCGGCGCTGACCGATGACGGGCGTGCCAAGGTCAACCTGACCTTGCGCGTGATCGGACGTCGCGTCGATGGCTATCATGATCTCGAAAGCGTGGTTGCTTTCGCCGATTGCGCCGACCGCCTCACACTGGATCCCGGTCCTGACCTGAAGCTGACAGCCACGGGTCCGCTGGCGCAGGCCTGCGGCGAGACCTCGGACAATCTGGTGCTGAAGGCGGCGCGGCACCTGGCCGAACGGATTCCGGGCCTTCGAACCGGCGCCTTCAGCCTCGACAAGGTGTTGCCGGTGGCCGCCGGCATCGGCGGCGGTTCGGCGGATGCAGCGGCGGCGCTGCGGCTGTTGGCGCGGCTCAACGGCCTCCCGCTTGACGATCCACGCCTGCGCGAAGCGGCACTCTCGACCGGGGCGGATGTCCCGGTGTGTCTCGCTTCGCAAGCCTGCAACATGACCGGCGTCGGCGAGAACCTGATGCCGCTGAGCCTGCCGCAATTGCCCTGCGTGCTGGTCAATCCGCGCCTTCCGGTCGCGACCAAGGACGTGTTCGCGGCACTCGGCCTGCGCAACGGCGAACTTCGGGTTGGCGTGACCGATGTGATCCGGGCGGCGGCATGGCCGGAGCAGGGAGCCTCGATCGATGACTGGATCGAGGCGCTCTCGCTTGTCTCCAACGATCTCGAAGCGCCCGCGATCCGCGTTCAGCCCGCGATCTCCGGGGTGCTCTCCGCGCTGCGCGCCAGCCCACGCGCGCTGCTGGCGCGGATGTCCGGCTCGGGTGCGACCTGCTTTGCGATCTATGCCGACGCCGCCGATGCGCAAGCCGCCGCGGGAACGATCGGTGCCGATCATCCCGCGTGGTGGGTCCATGCGGGGTCGCTGAGCTGACAGACGACGCTGCTTCGACGTGTCGTCCTGCTCCATGTGTCGATTTGAGCCTGGTCTCCGTGCAAACGCCTCCTTCTCCGGATCACGCTCTCGCTAAGCCACCGATGGGCTCGGTCCTGACCTTTTCCATGCATCGAGCGCCTGCACCCTTGCAAACCATGCCTGCATGTTCTCGTACCCCATGACCGGCAGCTGCGCCGCGGCCGTGTGCATCAGCGGAGAAGCGATGGCGAGATCGGCGAGCGTAAGTTTGTCCTGCGCGATCCACTGTCTTTGGGCGAGGTGAGCATCGAGCACGGAGGCGGCCGCCTTGAGCAGCGTCTCGCCACGCTCAATCTCGAGCGGATCGGGCGCGCCGGATCCCCCGACCATTCTCTTTGAAACCCTCTCCCTGCTGATGAATCCGACGGCTGGCGTGAAGTGATACGCCGACCAGAAAAGCCATCGATTGACGTCCGCACGCGCCTGAATGTCCTCGGGGTAGAGGATCTGTCCGGGCGTCTTGTCCGCCAGGTACTGCATGATGGCGTGCGACTCCCACAGATGGAATCCCGCGTCATCCAGGAAGGGAACCTTTCCGTTCGGGTTCAGGTGCAGGTAGTCCGGCGTTCTGTGCTCCCCCGTGGAAAGGTCGACGACGACAAGGTCGAGCTCAACGTTCAGGCAGATCGCGGTCATCACGACGCGGCGCGAATTTGAGGAGAGCGGATGATAATGGAGTCGCATTCCTGGTTCTTTCCGCCGGGTGAACGCGGGAAACGTAGCTGCATGACCCCTGCGGCAGCCACCCGAAACCCGTTCCGCGAACGAAGGCCGACGGCCTATTCTGCGTCATTAACGGCTCTATCCCCTTATCCTGAGGAGCATCGCGGAACGCGATGCGTCTCGAAGGATTGAGGCCACAGACGGGCCTTCATGGTTCGAGACGGCGCGCCACGCATAGCATTTGTCTGGAGACGGTGCGACGCGCGCCTCCTCACCATGAGGGTCATCGGTGAGGAGATCGGCGTGACGCGTGTTGTTCGTGAGCTGTTGGGGAGAAGTGGACTCCGGCCCACCTATGAGTTTACGCCCTAGCTGGTGGCCGGCCGCCGCGCGAGCGCCAGCGTCACGCCGAGCCCGGCCATGAACAGCCCGGAGCCCTGCCTCAAGCGTCGAACGACATGCGGCCGATGCAGCAGGGTCTCGCGGGCTTTCGCGGCAAAGAACACCACGACGACGTCGGCCAGTGTGTTCAGCGTCACCGAGATCACGCCGAGCGCAATGAACTGCAGCGCCGGGTGACCAGCCGTCGGGTCCACGAATTGCGGGATGAAGGCGAGGAAGAAAGCTGCCGTCTTGGGATTCAACGCCTCGACCAGGACACCGTCTCGAAAGGCTCGCTCCTTTCCGACTGCGCCGGGTTGCTCCGGCAACAGACGGCCTGCCTCCCGGAAGGTCCTGATGCCGAGCCAGACCAGGTAGAGCGCACCAGCCAGCTTGAGCAGCGTGAACAATTGCGCACTGGCGAGGATGAGCGCGGAAATGCCGATGCCGCCGGCAACGACATGCACGAATCCACCGAGCGCCGTCCCGAAAGTCGAAGCGATGCCGGCTTGCCGGCCGCCGGCCAGTGTCCTCGCCGCCACGTAGAGAATGCCGGGGCCGGGGATCGCGGCAATGATCACGGCGGCGAGCAGGAACAGTGAAAGAGTTCCGCCGGTCATCTTGTCAATGCGACCGCGCCAGGCAGAACGCGACCACCTGCTCCAGCGCGTTCTTCATCGGCGAGGCCGGGAACAGCGCCAGCGCGTCAACCGCCATCGCGCCGTAATGCTGGGCGCGGTTGATGGTGTCCTCCAGCGCACGGTGCTTGTTCATCAGCCCGATGGCATGATCGAGGTCGCCGCCGCTGATCTCGCCGCGCTCCAGCGCCTTGACCCAGAACGCGCGCTCGCTGTCGTTGCCGCGGCGGAATGCCAGCACCACCGGCAGGGTGATCTTGCCTTCGCGGAAATCGTCGCCGATGTTCTTGCCGAGCTTGGCGGATTTGCCGCCATAATCCAGCACGTCGTCGACGAGCTGGAACGCGATGCCGAGGTTCATGCCGACCGAGCGGCACGCGGTCTGTTCCGCCTTCGGACGGTTGGCGATGACAGGACCGACCTCGCAGGCGGCGGCGAACAGCTCCGCGGTCTTGCCGCGGATCACCGCGAGATATTCGTCCTCCGTGGTCGCGGTGTTCTTGGCGGCGGCGAGCTGCATGACCTCGCCTTCGGCAATCGTCGCGGCGGCGGCGGACAGGATGTCCAGCGCGCGCAGCGAACCGACTTCGACCATCATCCGAAATGCCTGTCCGAGCAGGAAGTCGCCGACGAGCACGCTGGCCTCGTTGCCCCAGAGCATCCGCGCCGACAATTTGCCGCGCCGCAATTCGCTTTCGTCGACCACGTCATCATGAAGCAGCGTTGCGGTGTGCATGAATTCGACCGCGGCGGCGAGCTTGATATGGCCGTCGCCGGAATAGCCGGTGAGGTTCGCCATCGCCAGCGTCAGCATTGGGCGCAGCCGCTTGCCGCCTGAGGAAATCAGGTGGTTGGCGACCTCGGGGATCATCGTCACTTCGGAGCCGGTCCGTGACAGGATGGTGGCATTGACGCGCGCCATGTCGGCGGCAACCAGCGCGACCAGCGCCTCGATCGAAGCTTCCGAGGGGTTCTCGAAAGGGACAATAACCGCCACGCGGGTCTCCACTTTTGCTATCCTAGAGCCTGTTCCGTCTCGACTGAATCGGAACCGAGGGTCTATCGTCTTGTTTGAACATGGTTTTCTCGGAAAGCCGGTATCGACTTTTCCGGATCATGCTCTCATGTCCGACAATAGAAACTGCCGCGGGTCGCGGCAAGGCCGGCAAGTCCATTGACAATATCGATGTGTCATCGTGTCTCGCCGTACATATCGTGTCTCGCCGCATTTGGAGGCCTGAAATTGCGGGAACTGGTTCGCACCAACGACATCGTGCTGGTTTCGGCCGTCGGCGCGCTGCTCGATGGCGCCAATATCCACCATCTGGTGCTGGATCAGAACATGAGCGTGATCGAGGGCTCGCTGGGGATCCTGCCGCGACGGATCCTCGTGCATGAGGACGATAACCTCGAGGCGCGCCGGCTTCTCGCCGACGCCGGCCTGTCGCATGAATTGCGTCCCGATGACTAGCGGCGACGTCACCGAGGACGCGTTCCTCGGCGGCCGTCTGCGTTTGCGGCAGCCGCGCGCGGGCCACCGCGCCGGTCACGATGCCGTGTTGCTGGCCGCGGCGACAGCGGCCCGCGCGGGAGAGCGGGTGGCGGATTTCGGCGCGGGTGTCGGCGCCGCCGGTCTTGCCTTGGCGAGCCGCGTCAGCGGCCTGGACCTCATGCTGGTCGAAATCGATCCGCGCCTTGCGGCGCTTGCCCGGGATAACGCAGTGTTGAACGATATCGCGGCCCGCGTCGTGGTCCTGGACCTCACCTCGCCACCCCAGGCCTTTGCTGAATCGGGACTTCCGGCCGACAGCGTCGACGTCGTGCTGATGAACCCCCCCTTCAACGATGCCGCCCGGCATCGCGCCTCGCCCGATGCGGCGCGGGCGCTGGCCCACGCCGCGAACCCGGCGACGCTGGACGGCTGGATTCATGCGGCTCGGCGCGTTTTGAAGTCGGGAGGGGCGCTCACCCTGATCTGGCGGGCGGACGGCATTGCGGAGGTTCTGACGGGCCTTGGGCGCGGTTTCGGCAGCCTCGAGATCCTGCCCGTTCACGGTGAGGCGGCCAAGCCAGCGATTCGCGTCGTGGTGCGCGCGATCAAGGGGGGCAAAGCGCCGGTACGGATCTACCCCGGGTTGATGCTCAATGTTGAATCAACTGTGCCCAATCCCGTGGCGACCGAGATTCTGGCGGGGAAGGGTGTTCTGCTCTGAAACGAGCACAGAACGGAAACATTATTGCGGACGCGTCTCCGCATGTGTATCTGGCGCTGACGTGAAGCGGATCGCCGTCATAATGGTACCGATCAGCAGCATCAGCAGGTAGATTTTCATTTTGTTCTCCGCCGCGCCGTCGCAGCCTTCGCCATTACGTAACGCGTCTAATGCAACAGGCGTTCCAAGCGATTGGATGGCAATGGCGTGGAGCAAAACGGTTAATTTGAGGTAAGCGAATGACGGAGCAATTGACTGAACGCGGCGGGTGGCCGGCCCCGATCGAGAGGGTGATGGAGTGGCTGCCGGCGCGCATGCGGCGAGGCGCCGCCGTCGTGCCCGTGGTGCGGCTGTCGGGCCTGATCGGGGCGGTGACGCCGCTGCGCCCTGGCATGACGCTCGCCACCGTCGCCCGCACGCTGGAGCGCGCCTTTTCGATGAAGAACGCGAGGGCTGTGGCTCTCCTGATCAATTCTCCCGGTGGTTCGCCGGTGCAGTCGCGCCAGATCTATCTGCGCATCCGACAGCTGGCCGCCGAGAAGAAGCTGCCGGTTCTCGTGTTCGTCGAGGATGTCGCGGCCTCCGGCGGCTACATGATTGCTTGCGCGGGCGACGAGATCTTCTGCGATCCGTCGTCGATCCTCGGCTCGATCGGTGTGGTGGGCGGCGGGTTTGGCTTTCAGGATCTGATCCGGAAGATCGGTGTCGAGCGCAGGCTCTACACCGCGGGCACGCACAAGGCCATGCTTGATCCGTTTCAGCCCGAAGACCCCGATGATGTGGCGCGGCTGAAGTCGATCCAGCGCGAGATCCACGCCATTTTCATTGCGCTCGTCAGGCAGAGCCGCGGAGCGCGGTTGAAGGGGGCGGACGACGTGCTCTTTACCGGCGAATACTGGGCCGGCGAAAGCTCGGTTTCGCTCGGGCTTGCCGACGGCATTGGCGATCTGCGCTCAACGTTGCGCTCACGTTATGGCGAGAAGGTTGTGATGCCCCTGATCGCGCCGGCGGGAGGATTGTTTTCGGGCCTGATGGGCCGCAGATCGGCTGGCGCGGGGATGCTTGCTGCGCTCGAGGCCGGCGCTGGCCTGCCCGACGAACTGATTTCCGCGCTGGAAAGCCGGGCCATATGGGCCAAGTTTGGCTTCTAGACCAATTCTTCCGCCCGCGCCATTTCGCCCCATCGATCGCGATTGCGGGCGGAGGCTGTCTGCGCGACAATGATGGGCACGGGGCGCTGAGGAAAGGCAACCAGGGGCGAGACGTTGAAGGATCGACCGATGTCACCGTTCGTCGCATTCGCAGGCGCCCTGGGCGGGCTTGCCGTGCTTCGCTGGGCCTACAAGACCGCGGTCAGGATCAACCGCGAACTGCAGGAGATTCGCCTCGAGCGCATCGCTGAAGAGACCGAGGTGCGCGAGGTCCCCACGCTGCGGCGTGACCCCGTCACCGGCGCCTATCGCCCGAACTAGACCCGGGTTCGGCATCATCCCTGGGGAAGGGCCCCCTCGCGATCCTTCCCCGGGTGGCCCTCGCCTTGATTCCCTGCTCCGTCGCCGATACGGTCCCGCGCGTTTTGAGAGCATGGTCCGGAAAAGTGGATACCGGTCTTCCGAGGAGTCATGCTCGAACAAGCGATGCAGCGGGATGATTCGCAGACGAATCGTCGCGCTCCAGCACCCGAGAGCCCGGTTTTCGACGATGGATTCGCTGCCTTCACACATGCGCCCGGAACGTTCGTTCCAGGGCTTCATCCTCGCCTTGCAACGGTTCTGGGCCGAACAGGGCTGCGTGATCCTGCAGCCCTACGATATGGAAATGGGGGCAGGGACCTTCCACCCCGCGACGACGCTGCGCGCGCTCGGCCCGAAGCCCTGGAACGCGGCCTATGTGCAGCCTTCACGCCGGCCGAAGGACGGCCGCTACGGCGAAAATCCCAACCGGCTGCAGCATTATTACCAGTTTCAGGTGATCATGAAGCCGTCGCCGCCGAACCTGCAGGAGCTCTACCTGCAATCGCTTGCTGCGATTGGGATCGATTCGCATCTGCACGACATCCGCTTCGTCGAGGACGACTGGGAGAGTCCGACCTTGGGCGCCTGGGGCCTGGGATGGGAATGCTGGTGCGACGGCATGGAGGTGTCGCAATTCACCTACTTCCAGCAGGTGGCGGGGGTCGAATGCGCGCCAGTCGCCGGCGAACTCACCTACGGGCTCGAGCGGCTCGCCTGCTACCTGCAGGGCGTCGATCGCATCATGGACCTCAACTTCAACGGTCGCGACGGCAATGACCGCGTCACCTATGGCGACGTGTTCTTCCAGGCCGAGCAGGAATATTCCCGGCACAATTTCGAACATTCCGACACCGTCATGCTGTTCGAGCAGTTTCGGATGGCCGAGGAGGCCTGCCGCAAATATCTCGAAGCGGGATGGAAGGACGGCAAGCGCGAGAAACATTTGATGACGCTGCCGGCTTATGACCAGTGCATCAAGGCGAGCCACGTCTTCAATCTCCTGGACGCGCGCGGCGTGATCTCGGTGACCGAGCGGCAGAGCTACATCATGCGTGTGCGCGAGCTTGCCAAGGCCTGCGGCGACGCCTGGGTGCATACGGAAGCGGGAGGGGCGCTTGCGGACAGTCCGCGGTGACCGCGACGGGAATGCAAGTTTGAGCCAAGATTTGGCGCACGCGCATCTTCCCCCCTCCCTCCGCGCGCGAAGCGCGTGGCGGGGAGGGGTCGGGGGTGGGGGGAGCATGCCACAGAGAACGCAGCGTCCTGTTGACACACGCGTGCCGCGCGCTCGTACTTTGCGTCACGACGCGACCGAAGCCGAAAAAAAGCTCTGGCAGCATTTGCGACAACCGCCCTTCAAGGAGCATCATTTCCGGCGTCAGGCAACGATCGGCCGGTTCTTCGCCGAGTTCGCCAGCCATCAGGCTCGACTCATCATCGAGGTTGACGGCGGTCAGCATTCGGACAGTGCCTCCGATGAAGTACGTACGCGAAATCTCGAAGCCGATGGCTATCGTGTGTTGCGGTTCTGGAATAACGACGTGTTGGAAAACATGTCTGGCGTTCTCTTGGCGATTGATGCAGCGGTGAATACGGACAGACCCCCCACCCCCGACCCCTCCCCGCCACGCGCTTCGCGCGCGGAGGGAGGGGAGGCGCGGCAGCGCAAGCCCCGCCGATCTCGCAAAGAGCGCCATTGATGCCCGACCTCCTGCTCGAACTGTTTTCCGAAGAAATCCCCGCGCGCATGCAGGCGAAGGCGGCCGACGATCTGCGCCGCATGGTCACCGACAAGCTCGTGGCCGAGGGCCTGGTCTATGAGGGCGCCAAGGCGTTCGCGACCCCACGGCGGCTCGCGCTCACCGTGCAGGGCATTCCCGCGCGTCAGTCGGACCTCAAGGAAGAGCGCAGGGGACCGCGCGTCGGCGGGGCTGACGCCGCGATCCAGGGCTTTCTGAAAGCCACCGGGCTCGCACGAATCGAGGATGCCAAGATCCAGCGCGATCCGAAGAAGGGCGATTTCTACATCGCGCTGATCGAAAAGCCCGGCCGCGCCACGCTGGACGTGCTTGCCGACATTCTTCCCGTGATCATCCGCACCTTTCCCTGGCCCAAGTCGATGCGCTGGGGCGAACGCTCGGCGCGACCGGGCGCGTTGAGCTGGGTGCGGCCGCTGCATGCGATCACCGCCACCTTCGGCATCGATACCGAAGAGCCCGATGTGGTTCCCTTCAATGTCGACGGGCTCCTGGCCGGCCAGACCACGTTCGGCCACCGCTTCATGGCGCCCGCCGCGATCAAGGTGCGTCGGTTCGAGGATTACAGCGCCAGGCTGCTCGACGCCAAGGTCGTGCTCGACCCCGAGCGGCGCAAGGACGCGATCCTGACCGACGCCAGGCAATTGGCGTTCGCGCAAGGGTTCGACCTGGTCGAGGACCAGGTGCTGCTCGACGAGGTCTCCGGTCTCGTCGAATGGCCTGTCGTGCTGATGGGGTCGTTCGATGCGGAGTACCTCGCGATCCCCGCGGAGGTGATCCGCGCCACCATCCGCAACAACCAGAAATGTTTCGTGGTGCGGCAGGGGCGCGGAGACGCGCTGGCGCCGAAATTCATCCTGACTGCGAATATCGAGGCCAGCGACGGCGGCAAGGCGATCGTGGCCGGCAACGAGCGGGTGATCCGCGCCCGGCTGTCGGACGCGAAATTCTTCTACGAGAGCGACCTGAAGACGCGTCTCGAAGACCGGCTTTCGAAATTCGACTCCATCGTGTTCCACGAGAAGCTGGGCACGCAAGGCGAGCGCATCAAACGTATCGAGCGGCTCGCGGGCGAGATCGCGCCGCTGGTCGGCGCCGATGTCGAGAAGGCGAGGCGCGCCGCGAAACTCGCGAAGGCCGATTTGCTCACCGAAGTGGTCGGCGAGTTCCCCGAAGTCCAGGGTCTGATGGGCAAGTATTACGCGCTGGCGCAGGGCGAGGATGGTTCCGTTGCTGCTGCCTGCGAGGAACATTACAAGCCGCAAGGGCCCGGAGATCGTGTGCCGACCGACCCAGTCTCGATCGCGGTCGCGCTGGCCGACAAGATCGACATTCTGCTGGGCTTCTGGGCGATCGACGAAAAGCCGACTGGCAGCAAGGATCCGTATGCGCTGCGGCGGGCTGCGTTGGGGGCAATCAGAATATTGTTAGAGAACGATTTGCGAATAAACCTAAGTGATGTGACCGATCGCGCTGTCGGCTGTTATTCCGAGTCAGCGGACCCGAAAGTCAGCTTGAATGTATTTGCTTGGAAGCATGAACTTGAGAGCACGTTCGCGGGACTAACGCTCTATCAGTCGTCTGGGTTGTCCTCGTTCTTCGCCGACCGCTTGAAGGTCCAGCTCCGCGATCAGGGCGCACGGCATGACCTCGTCGACGCCGTGTTCGCACTCGAAGGCCAGGATGATCTCTTGATGGTGGTTCGCCGCGTCGAGGCGCTCGGAAAATTCCTCGAGACGGATGACGGCAAGAACCTGCTCGCCGGAACCAAGCGCGCCAGCAACATCCTCGCGATCGAGGAGAAGAAGGACAAGCGCGCCTTCGACGGCGCACCGGATACCGCGCTGTACGGGCTCGATGAAGAGAAGACGCTGGCCAAGGCCATCGCACAGGTTAAGATCGAAGCAGCCGCCGCGGTTGCGAAAGAGGATTTTGCTGCTGCGATGAGCGCGATGGCGAAACTGCGCCCCGCGGTCGACGCGTTCTTCGATAGGGTGAAAGTCAATGACGACGACGCCAAGGTGCGCGAAAATCGCCTGAAGCTTCTGAACGAAATCCGCAGCGCCACGCGCGCGGTCGCGGATTTTTCCAAGATCGAAGGGTGATCCCATGGATCGGGCCACACTTGACGCCTACGACAAGGATGCGGCTGCCTTTGCCAGGGATTGGCATGACCAGCCCGCGCCGGCCGATCTGCATGAGATCGTCGAGCAGTTCTTTGTCAGGGGCGGTCGCACCGCCGACATCGGCTGCGGCAGCGGGCGCGAGGTCGACTGGCTGGACACCAATGGCTTTTCGGCCGAAGGATTCGACGCCTCCGAAGGCCTGCTGTCGGAAGCGCGTGCGCGCTACCCGGATCTCGCATTCACCCGTGCCGAGCTTCCCGATCTCTCGGGGATCGCTGCCAACAGATACGACAACGTATTATGTGAAACCGTGATCATGCATCTCGATCACCCCGAGATCGTGCCGGCGGTGCGCCGCCTGCTCGACATCGTCAAGCCGGATGGCGTGCTCTATCTGAGCTGGCGCGTGACCGAGGATGCCGATGAGCGGGATGAGCATGGCCGGCTCTATACGGCCGTCGATGTCGGGCTGGTCAGGGCCGAACTGGCGTCCGCAACCGCAACGACTTTCCTCGACGAGGAGGTGACCAGCGCCTCGTCAGGCAAGACGCTCCACCGTCTGGTGGTCAAGAAGCCCGGCCTGCCGCCGCGCGATTGAGCGCGAGGCAGCGCGCCTTGAAGAAACAGGGACTCCGCCCGGCCAGAGGGAAGCCGGGCAGAGCCTTTGTCTCCGGAGGGCCTGTGTACAGTAGCTATCCGGACACAAACCGGATTACTCGATCACCTGCTTACTCGATCACCTGCATGATTCGGCGTGAGCGCGGCTCGACCAGCACGGTCTCGCCGTTGACGACGGTGTAGCGGTAGGGCGTGCCACCGAAGCTTTGCGGCACGTCGTAATAGACGACGCCGGCTTCCGGCAGCACGCCGCCAACAACGACGCGATCGGGGATCACGTAATTCGGCACACGTTCGCGAACGATGTACTGGCGGAACGCCGATCGCTGTTCGACCGCGATGCCATTCTCGTCGACAATTACGGCGGGGCCGCGAACGACGCCGGTCGTGTAGGAGTCTTCAGCCTGGGCAGCGAGCGGTGCGCTTATGATCGCCGCAAGCGCTGTAACGGCAAGGAGGTTTCGCATGAGGCCTGCTCCACTTGATTCCACTTGATTAAGTCTTTCGGACCGGCTGTTGCCGGAGGCGTACCTCGGCCAATGCGTCTCGCCGTGCTTCGTTCCCGAAAAAGACGGATCCCATCGGCGGCAATTTTGGGCATTTTTTGCTGTATTGGAACCCATTCCCACCCCGCGAGTCTCCTATCCTGGCAGCGCTGAGGATATAAGTGCGGTCTCGAATCGAGATTTGTCCGTCCACCCTCGCAGCGAGTTCGCAAATGACCCTCACCGTCTCCCACATCACGCCGATCATGTCGCTTGTCGCCGGCGTGCTGATTTTGCTCATGCCACGCCTTCTCAATTTCATCGTGGCGATCTTTCTGATCCTCAACGGCCTGATCGGGCTCGGATTGCTCAAATGGTTGCATTTTTAGTGCCCCGAAACCGGAACCGGCCGCCTTGCGCCCGACCGTCCAAAATGGTGTAAGCGCGCAATTCCCATTTCCTCTCGCGGATTGATGCAAGTCATGGCCAAAGCCGCTTCAAAGCTCAAGAAAACCGCAGCGAAATCAAAAGCATCCGCCCCCGTCCGGGCGAAGGCCCCGCCGCCGGCCTCGGCCCGCAAGGCGCTGAAAAACAGCGCCGCGAAGGTGGCGGCCAAGAAGCCTGCGAAGACGGCGGTCAAGGCGTCCGCGAAGACAGTGGCGAAGGCGACGCCCAAGTCTGCCGTGAGCAAGTCTGCTGCGAGCAAGTCTGCTGTGAGCAAGCCCGCCACGAGCAAGGCTGTTGCCGCTCCGGTGAAGGCCGGCAAGTGGGTCTACACGTTCGGCGACGGCAAGGCCGAGGGCAAGGCCGGACTGCGCGATCTCCTGGGCGGCAAGGGTGCCAACCTCGCGGAGATGGCCAATCTCGGCCTGCCGGTGCCGCCCGGCTTCACCCTCCCGACGTCGGTGTGCACCTATTTCTATGAGCACGACAAAACCTATCCGAAGGAACTGAAGACGCAGGTCGAGAAGGCGCTCGACCATGTCGGCAAGATCACCGGCAAGGTGTTCGGCGATACCGCGAACCCGCTTCTGGTGTCGGTGCGATCGGGCGCGCGCGCCTCGATGCCGGGCATGATGGACACCGTTCTTAACCTCGGTCTCAACGACCGGACCGTGGAAGCGCTGTCGGAACTGTCGGGCGATCGCCGCTTCGCCTATGACAGCTATCGCCGTTTCATCACGATGTATTCCGACGTGGTGCTCGGCTTCGAGCATCATCATTTCGAGGACATCCTCGACACCTTCAAGGACAGCCAGGGCTATTCGCTCGACACCGATCTGACGGCCGAGGACTGGGTCGAACTGGTCGGCCGCTACAAGGAAGCGGTGGCGCGCGAGACCGGCAAGGATTTCCCGCAGGATCCGCATGACCAGTTGTGGGGCGCGGTCGGCGCGGTGTTTTCATCGTGGATGAACGCGCGCGCGGTCACCTATCGCAGGCTGCATGACATCCCGGAATCCTGGGGCACCGCGGTCAACGTGCAGGCGATGGTGTTCGGCAACATGGGCGAGACCTCGGCCACCGGTGTCGCCTTCACGCGCAATCCTTCGACCGGCGAGAGCAAGCTCTACGGCGAGTTCCTGATCAACGCGCAGGGCGAGGACGTGGTCGCGGGGATCCGCACCCCGCAGGACATCACGGAGGATGCGCGGCGGGAGTCCGGCTCCGACAAGCCGTCGATGCAAAGCGCGATGCCGGAGGCGTTCGATGAACTGACGCGCATCTACACGATGCTGGAGAGGCATTACCGCGACATGCAGGACATGGAGTTCACGGTCGAGCGCGGCAAGCTGTGGATGCTGCAGACCCGCTCCGGCAAGCGCACCGCCAAGGCCGCGCTGCGGATCGCGGTCGAACTCGCCAATGAAGGCCTGATCTCGAAGACGGACGCGGTGTCGCGGGTCGATCCGGCCTCGCTCGACCAGTTGCTGCATCCGACCATCGACCCGGCCGCCACGCGCGACGTGATCGCGACCGGGCTGCCGGCCTCTCCGGGCGCCGCGTCCGGCGAGATCGTGTTCTCCTCCGACGAGGCCGCCAAGCTCCAGGCCGACGGACGTAAAGTGATTCTGGTGCGGATCGAGACCTCGCCGGAAGACATCCACGGCATGCATGCGGCGGAAGGCATTCTCACCACCCGCGGCGGTATGACGTCGCATGCGGCGGTGGTCGCGCGCGGCATGGGCAAGCCCTGTGTCTCCGGCTGCGGCTCGATCCGCGTCGACTATGGCCGCGGCACCATGAGCATCGGCCAGCGCACCTTCAAGACCGGCGACGTCATCACCATCGACGGCTCGGTGGGGCAGGTGCTCGCGGGGCGGATGCCGATGATCGAGCCGGAAATGTCCGGTGAATTCGGCACGCTGATGAGCTGGGCGGATTCGGTTCGCAAGCTCGGGGTCCGCGTCAACGGCGACACCCCGGACGACGCGCGCACCGCCATCAAGTTCGGCGCGGAGGGCATCGGCCTCTGCCGCACCGAGCACATGTTCTTCGAGGAAACCCGCATCCGCACCGTGCGCGAGATGATCCTCGCCGAGGACGAGCAGACCCGCCGCGCCGCGCTGTCGAAGCTGTTGCCGATGCAGCGCGCGGATTTCGTGGAGCTGTTCGAGATCATGAAGGGCCTGCCGGTCACGATCCGGCTGCTCGATCCGCCGCTGCATGAGTTCCTGCCGCACACCCACGCCGAGATCGAGGAAGTCGCGCGCGCGATGAACACCGATCCCCGCCGGCTCGCCGACCGTGCCCGCGAACTGTCGGAGTTCAACCCTATGCTCGGTTTCCGCGGCTGTCGGCTGGCGATCGCCTATCCCGAGATCGCCGAGATGCAGGCGCGCGCCATCTTCGAGGCCGCGGTCGAAGCCGAGAAACGCACCGGCGAGGCGGTCGGGCTCGAGGTGATGGTGCCATTGATCGCGACCAAGGCCGAGTTCGACCTGGTCAAGGCGCGGATCGACGCGTCGGCGCAATCGGTGATGCGCGAGACCGGCGCCCGGCTCACCTATCAGGTCGGGACCATGATCGAACTGCCGCGCGCCTGCCTGATGGCCGGCGAGATCGCAGAGACAGCCGAGTTCTTCTCGTTCGGCACCAACGACCTGACCCAGACCACCTACGGCATCAGCCGCGACGACGCCGCCAGCTTCCTCGGCACCTATGTCGCCAAGGGCATCCTCGAGATCGATCCGTTCATATCGGTTGACCGTGATGGTGTCGGCGAACTTGTGAAGATCGGCGTCGCCCGCGGGCGCAAGACCCGCGCGGGCCTCAAGGTCGGAATCTGCGGTGAGCACGGCGGCGACCCCGCGTCGGTCGCGTTCTGCCACGAGATCGGGCTGGACTATGTCTCCTGCTCACCCTATCGCGTGCCGATCGCGCGACTGGCCGCGGCACAGGCGGCCATCGGCCAGGCGGTCGCAAGCCAGGCCTGACGCGGCCCGCGTCATTCCATCGAAATCAGATCATGCCATCGAGATCAGATCATGCCCGGACGCCTTGTCCGGGCATATTTTTTTGGCCTCAAAGATCATCGCGCGCGGGGATTGCCTCGCTACGAACACAGTTGCGGCAAGATTTCTTCACTATTTCCGTTTGGCTCGCATTAACCGTCTTCGTGCAGGCGACATTTACCAACGAATCCAATCGCTCAGCGCGACGTCCCCTGATTTCTTGCCTGTCGCCTGTTCGCAACGCCCATTAACGTGGCAGCAACCTAAATTAGTTACGACCAAAAAAGGTCGAATTTCACGGATGTACTGGCTTTCGATCACGAGTGAGTGAGCCTTTGTAAGAGTTGCGTGAGTGTGTTGTGTGAGCGTTCGAGATGTCTGTGTTGCGTAGCCGGCCGAAGGGCGCGCTCTATGCGTCCTTCGGCCTTGGTCTTTGCATATTCGCGTTAGTCCCGGACGAGATCGGTTACCAGGACGTCGCGTCACTGCTCGCCCGCCAGCCCGGGGTCGCCGAGCGTTGGCAGAAGCGTACGTTCTCCGCCACCTCGTCGATCCAGCTCGCCACCTACAGTTTCGGCCGTCCAATCGGAACATCGTCGTCGGAAGCGGTGCCCTACAGGCTCGCCAGCCTCGACACTCAGAGCACCGGCGTTACCGGGTCGCTGACGCGCAATCCGATGATTCAGACCCCTTCGCGCTATCAGGCATCCGATTTTCCCAGGGTCGATCGTACGCGCAAGAGCGACCGGCTGGCGGTCTTGCCGAGCACGCCGGCCGAGCAGGTGCCATCCGAGCGCGCGCCCGCCAAGGAGGATCCCTCCAAATCGAACGCGTCGGTGTTCGGCGCGAAAACCGCAGGCCGGCCGACTACCGAGCGCGCGCCGCTCGACCCCGAACTTGAGGCGGCGCTCAGCGCGCCGCCGCTTGCGCAGTACGATGTCTCGATGTCGCTGGAAAGCCAGCCGCTCGACGATCTCAAGACCGCGCCTGGGGCAGCCATCGGTCTCGAAACGACGCCCTCGCATGAAGGCTTCAACGTCAACACCGCGAGCCTCTATTTCGGAAACGCCAGGCTTGGCGGCTCTTCGGAAAGCATGGAACGCTGGCAACCCGGCGAGGCCCCGATCGTCTTGCCCGATCCCGACCTGAAGTTGCCGCTGCCACCGGCAGCGGAACTCACGCCGAAGGCGGGCGGCGAGAGCATCGCACCGAAGGGTGAGGTCAACGCCGACGACCAGCGCGCCACGACGCCGGCCGAGCGGCTCGGCCTGTTCGACGACAAGATGCGCGCCAAATCCGAGAAATGCCTCGCCGAAGCGGTGTATTTCGAGGCCCGCGGCGAAGCCGTGCGCGGCCAGATCGCGGTGGCGCAGGTGGTGCTGAACCGGGCCTTCTCGGGATTCTACCCGACCACCGTGTGCGGCGTGGTCTACCAGAACAAGCACCGACATTTTGCCTGCCAGTTCACCTTCGCCTGTGACAACAACCCGGACGTGATTCGCGAGCCCGACATGTGGGAACGCGCCAAGAAGATTGCCAAGGCGATCATGGACGGCCAGCTCTGGCTGTCGGAAGTCGGCAAGTCCACCCACTATCACGCCTATTGGGTGCGTCCGTCCTGGGTCGGCGAAATGAAGAAGATGTACAAGTTCGGCGTCCATACCTTCTACCGGCCGCGAGCGTGGGGTGACGGCAGCGAGGCTCCGAGCTGGGGAACGGCGGCCCAGACCGCGGCGATCTCGGCCGAACTTGCCGAGGAATCCAGGAGTTCGGCCGAGATCTCCGATGCGACGGTCCGGCGCTAGGCGGAAGTTGCAGGGCGCTGCGTCCGGCCGATCGGACTGAGCTTCGTCGCCAAACCGGGCTCCCGCCGGCCGTCGTGCTACGGCCAAATCGAGAGCACGGCTGGATCGCCTAATTTGCAACGCTGCATTGCGGCGAGAGATTTTCCGATTCCAGCGATTGGGATTTTCATGCGAATGCATTAATCCTCACCGGCGGTCGCGCGTTGCGATCGGCCGCGGGAGGAATTGGCATGTCGACAACGTCCAGCGAACTTCGTTCGGGGTCTGGCCTCTCGACCTGGCGGACGCCGTTCGTCATCATCGCCTGCGGCTGCGCGATCGGCATGTTGAGTTTCGGCCCACGTTCCAGCCTCGGTTTTTTCATCCAGCCCATGAGTCGCGACTTCGCATGGGGCCGCGACGTCTTCGGCCTCGCGATCGCGCTTCAAAACCTGCTGTGGGGGCTCGGCCAACCGCTGGCGGGCGCGGTCGCCGATCGTTTCGGCACCATGCGTGTGATGTGGGGCGGGGCGCTGCTCTATGCCGGCGGCCTGCTGCTGATGCGCTATGCGGCAACGCCGCTGTCGCTCGATCTCGGGGCCGGCGTCATGATCGGCTTTGGCCTGGCCGGCTGCTCCTTCAATCTGGTGCTGTCCGCGTTCACCAAGCTGCTGCCGCCGGAGCGACGCGGCATCGCGCTCGGTTTCGGAACCGCGGCCGGCTCCTTCGGACAATTCCTGTTTGCGCCCTTCGGCGTTGCCATGATCGACAATTTCGGCTGGCAGACGGCGTTGATGGTGTTCGGCGCGCTGATGCTGCTGATCCTGCCATTCTCGCTCGCATTGAGTGCGCCTCCCGCGGCGACGACGGCTGCGCCGGCTTCGGATCAGCAAAGCTTCAGGACGGCACTCATCGAAGCCTTCGGCCATCGTTCCTATGTGCTGCTGGTGCTGGGTTTCTTCACCTGCGGCTTTCAGCTGGCCTTCATCACGGTGCATCTGCCGGCCTATCTCGTCGATCGCGGCATTCCTGCGCAGACCGGCGGCTGGGTCATCGCGGCGATCGGGCTGTTCAACATCCTGGGCTCGCTCAGCGTCGGCTGGCTGCAGAACAGGGTTCCCAAGCGCTACATTCTCTCGGCGATCTATTTCGCTCGCGCGGTGTCGATCGTCGCCTTTATCTCATTCCCGGTCACGACCTTTTCGGCGATTGCATTCGGCGCGGTCAGTGGCCTGACCTGGCTCTCCACGGTGCCGCCGACCTCGTCGCTGGTGGCGCTGATGTTCGGCACGCGCTGGCTCGCGACCCTCTACGGCTTTGCCTTTGTCAGCCATCAGGTCGGCGGGTTTCTTGGCGTCTGGCTCGGCGGCGTGGTGTTCGAAAGCACTGGCTCCTACACAGCGATCTGGTGGCTGTCGGCGCTGTTCGGGGTGCTCTCGGCCCTGATCAACCTGCCGATCGTCGAGAAGCCGGTGGTTCGGGACGCGCCGGTTGCGCAGCCGGCCTGATCGGCTAAACATGCCCTTCCAATAGTCCGTCATTGAAGGGGAGCGCGGCTTGGCAACGTTCAGGGCGATCAGGATCGACAAGGCGGACAAGGGCACCACCGCGGCGCTGACGCAATTCGACGAGGCCGAATTGATGGAGGGCGACGTCACGGTGCGGGTCGAGTGGTCGACGCTGAACTACAAGGACGGCCTTGCCCTTACCGGCAAGGCGCCGGTGGTGCGGCGCTTCCCGATGATCGCGGGCATCGATTTCGCGGGAACCGTCGAGCAGTCGTCGAATCCGCAGTGGAAGGCCGGTGACCGGGTGGTCTGCACCGGCTGGGGCATGGGCGAGACGTTTCTCGGCGCCTACGCCGAGAAGGCACGCGTCAAGGGCGACTGGCTGGTGCGGTGCCCCGAGGGGATGTCGGCGCGCGACGCCATGGCGATCGGCACGGCCGGCTTTACGGCCATGCTCGCGGTGATGGCGCTCGAAAAGCACGGCGTGACGCCGCAGTCGGGTCCCGTGGTGGTCACGGGCGCCGCCGGCGGCGTCGGCTCGGTCGCGACCGCAGTGCTGGCCAAGCTCGGTTACCATGTCATTGCCTCGACCGGCCGCGCGTCGGAGGCCGAGTACCTCAAGGGCATCGGCGCCACCGACGTGATCGATCGCAGCGAACTGTCGGGACCCGGCAAGCCGCTTGCGAAAGAGCGCTGGGCAGGTGGCGTCGACAGCGTCGGTTCCACGACGCTCGCCAATCTCTTGTCGATGACGACGTACGGCGGCGCGATCGCCGCCTGCGGGCTTGCCGCCGGCATGGACCTGCCGTCATCGGTGGCGCCGTTCATTTTGCGCGGGGTGTGCCTTCTCGGCATTGATTCGGTGATATGCCCGCTGGAAGCCCGGAAGGCCGCCTGGAACCGGCTCGCCAGCGACCTGGAACCGAAAAAACTCGCTGGAATTACACAGGAAATCGGCCTGGATCAGGTCATCGGAGTGGCCCCGCAGATCCTCGCCGGCCAGGTTCGCGGGCGCGTGGTTGTCAAAATACTTTAATCATGTTCAGACTTTACCAACCAAGCTGCTCCAATGTTTGCCACGATTGGTATGGTAAGCATCGGGTAAAGGGATAGGCATAGCCCGCAGCTCGGTTCAGTTGGAGTTTCAGCATGCTTGCGCGTTTTGTATTGAGCGCACTGATAGCCGGCGCAACGGTCGTCCCGGCATTGGCGGGCGCTATGACCGCCGAAGAGGCTCGCAAATTCGTCATGGGCAAGGTGTTCGCGTTCACCTGCGTCGACGGCACGCGCGGGGCCGGCAGGCTGCTCGAGGATATGGGTGCCACTGGCGCGGTGCAGTTCAACGGCTCCGGCCCGGTGCGCCACATTCGCCTGCCGGGCAATACGGTTCAGATCCGCGGTCAGGCCGTCTGCGCCTCGATCAGGGGCATGCCGTTCGAGCCCTGTTTTAATCTCGACAAGAAGGACGAGGTCAGCTTCCGCGGCTCGGTGTCCGGCCTGGGCTTCGCCTATTGCGATTTCCGTCATCAGGGCGGCACGCAGATGCTGATGGCCCGTGCGGCGGCCCGCCCGCGCGCGCTGCGTCGGACCGACTATACCGGTTCGGTATCACAGACCGAGGTTGCGACGCACGTCGAGACACCGAAGGTCGAAAGCACCAGGATCGAACCGGTGAAATCTGAAGCAACGGTTCCGGCGAAGCCGGAAGGAGCCTCGGAACTGCGGCGCTCCACCGACTAATCCTACTGCGTCATAACCTGTTTTGGACCCTCGTCCTGAGGAGCGTCGCGGAACGCGATGCGTCTCGAAGCATTGAGGCCACAGCCGGGCCTTCATGGTTCGAGACGGCGCGCCACGGCAAGTGTTGTGTGGGGATGCTGCGAATGCGCGCCTCCTCACCATGAGGATTTAATGACGCAGTAGGACCGAGCGGCGCGCCCATCGTCCGCGGCAATGCTGCAGATCCGGTGCGCGATGACTTTTCTTCGAAACGTCATCGCGCTCGATCGCATTGTCCGTGCATGAGGGAGAGCCGCTCGAACCTTTCCTGATCATGCCCTGGCTGCTCGGCGATTCCCGGCCGGCACGAGATCAGGCCATCCCCGCAGCTGCTGCGACCGAATCAACCGATCGCCTTCACATGTTGTCATATCCCCTCCGGGGGCATAGTATCGTGGGATGGCCAGCCAAGACCACGCCCACGAGACCCACCCCGACATCGTCAAGCGCCTCAAGCGTGCCGATGGCCATCTCAAGGGCATCATTGAAATGATCGAGACAGGAAGGCCCTGCCTCGACATCGCCCAGCAGCTTCATGCGGTCGAGAAGGCCATCGCCCAGGCCAAGAAGACCCTGATCCAGGACCACCTCGACCATTGCCTTGAAGACGTTGTCGGCCCGCTTGGAAAAGGACAGCGTCAATCGATCGATGAGTTCAAGGAGATCACCAAGTACTTGTGAGTGTCGATGCCGTCATTTGCCGGACTGATCAGCCAAGGCTCCGCGCATGCCTGGCTGTTTCTCCCCAGCGCGATCCTGCTCGGCGCATTGCACGGGCTCGAACCCGGCCACTCCAAGACGATGATGGCGGCCTTCATCGTCGCGATCCGGGGAACGGTGACGCAGGCGGTTCTCCTGGGACTGGCGGCAACGGTGTCGCATACCTTCGTCGTCTGGTGCATCGCGCTCGGCGGCATGTATCTCTGGCAGGGTGTCGATGCGGAGAGCTTCGAGCCCTATTTTCAGCTTGCTTCGGCCGTCATCATCATAGGCATCGCGTTTTGGATGCTGCGGCGAACGTGGCAGGACCAGCGAACGGCGAAGCCGGCTGCCGGGCATTCGCACGAACGGCATCGCGGCTCGGAGGCGCATGCTGGGCATCGCCATGACCATGGCGAAGATGTGCGCCGTATCGACACCGGTCACGGCGTTATCACGCTCGAAGTGTTCGAGGACGGCGTGCCGCCGCGCTGGCGCATCCGCACCGAGTGCGGCCACGGGTGGAAGGCAAGCGAGGTGACGGTCGTCACCGAACGGCCTGACGGCGCGGAGCAGGCTTTCGCCTTCGTCGAGAGGGGCGGCTACCTCGAATCCATCGACGAGATTCCAGAACCGCACGCGTTCATGGCCCGTGTCAGTCTCGGACATGGCGGGCACACCCATGACTACGACCTGTCGTTCGTCGAGGGTCAAGGTCACGATCACGGGCATGAGGAACTGCGTGGACTGGATCTCGCCACCGACGGCTATCAGGGCGCCCACGAGTTGGCCCACGCCAATGACATCCGCAGGACGTTTGCCGACCGCAACGTCACGACCTTGCAGATCGTCATGTTCGGTCTGACTGGCGGCCTGATCCCATGCCCTGCAGCGATCACGGTGCTGTTGCTGTGCCTTCAGCTCAAGGAGTTCACTCTTGGCTTCGCGTTGGTGCTCTGCTTCTCGATCGGTCTGGCGATCACGCTGGTCACAGTGGGAGCCGCCGCCGCGCTCAGCGTGCGACATGCCACCGGGCGCTGGTCGTGGTTCGGCACGGTTGCGCGCAGGGCGCCTTATGTCTCCGGAATCCTCATCATCGCCGCCGGTGTCTACGTCGGTTATCAGGGCTGGGCTGGTCTCGCGGCACATGCGGCAACCCCGGTGGTGACGCATGCTCCTTCCGCGGGATAGACATGGGATACCCCCTGGGATACCCCGCCGGAAGCCGAGCGGGCGATCGGTGTTTTGGCGGGCGGTGCCGCTCCAGCCGGCTTCGCACACGACATGATGCGGGGTAGCGCCGGTTTCGGCGCCACGGGTTCAATCGTATTTTACCGTAATTTTACGGGTTCGCCCGCTTATGTCTGTTTGCGTTCGCCAAGCGCGTCGTTCCGGGCGTGTCCTTCCCGCCGATTTCTCAGCTTCAGCATTTACGGGTGTCACCCATGTCGTCGTTCAACTTTCGGATTCGCGGCCGTCTCTATGGTGGCTTCGGCGCGCTGATCCTGTTTTGCGCCGCGCTTGCCGGCTTCGCGGGTTGGCAGCTGGGGGCCATCCAGGACTCCGTTGGATCGATGACGATCCAGTCCAACAACACCATTCGGGCGGTTCAGATCTCCTCGGAATTGCAGGCCATTCGCCGTGCCATCCTGCGCTACAATTTCGACCACGACGAAGCGTCCTTCGTCGAGGCCGAAAAGCGATTGGGAGACATCTCGGTCCTTCTCGATGGCGCGATCAGGGAAACCCGCTCTGAAGAACGGCGCGCACTCTATCGCGAGATCCGGACGGATATTTCGGAGCTGAAGCAGAAGCGCGCCGATCTCGGCACTGCGATCAAGCAGATGCAGGCGGGCAAGGCGCTGTTGTTGGCGAGTGGCGATCAACTGGTTGCAGACGTCAAGACATTCGTCGACGTGGCCGAGAATACCGAATTTTCGGTGGCCGCGGGCGGGCTGGAAGCAAAGCTGCTTTTGGTCCAGGCGGTGAATTGGCGATTCCTGGCGACGCGCGATCCCAAGGGGCTCTCGACATTCAACGTCAGTGTCGACAAGGCCACGCAGGATATTGCCGCACTCGAGGATGGCGGCTTGCCGCCATCGCTCGGAACGCGGCTGACCTCGATCAAGGCCGATCTCGTCAGATATACCGATGCGTTCGAGAAGACATCGACCAGCGTGCTGCTCGGTGATGCGATGTATTCCAGAAGCATTACTCCACTGGCGATGAGGGCGATCGAAAAAACCGACGCCGTCAAGACCGGCATGGAACAGGCATTTGCGAAGACCACCACCGACACCCATGACCGCATCACCGCGACCGTGACCTTGCAGGAAGTCGTTGCCGGTTTGGCCGTTCTGCTCGGCCTGGTGGTGGCGTTCCTGATCGCACGCGGCATCATCGACCCGCTCTCGGGTCTCACCTCCGCCATGAGGGAACTCGCCGACGGCAATTTCGGCGTGGTGCTGCCCGGGCTCGACCGCAGGGACGAGGTCGGCGACATGGCAAAGGCGGTCGAAGGCTTCAAGGTCAAGGCCGCGGACAAGGCCCGCGAGGATGCCGAAACCAGGATCCATCAGGACCAGATCGCCGCCCGGCAGCGCAAGGCCGAGATGCACCGGCTTGCCGATGGCTTCGAGGCCGCGGTCGGGGAGATCGTCGAGACCGTGTCGTCGGCATCGACCGAGCTGGAGGCGTCGGCAAGCACGCTGACCAAGACGGCCGAGCGCGCGCAGCAGGTGACCACCATGGTGGCCGCGGCCTCCGAGGAAGCCTCGACCAACGTGCAATCGGTGTCGTCAGCCACCGAGCAGATGGCGTCCTCCGTCAACGAGATCAGCCGCCAGGTCCAGGACTCCGCACGGATCGCGAACGAAGCCGTCGACCAGGCCCGCCGGACCAACGAACGGGTCAGCGAGTTGACGAAAGCCGCCGCCCGCATCGGCGACGTGGTCGAACTGATCAACACCATCGCCGGCCAGACCAACCTGTTGGCTTTGAACGCGACCATCGAAGCCGCGCGCGCCGGCGAGGCCGGGCGTGGTTTCGCGGTGGTGGCCTCCGAGGTCAAGGCGCTGGCAGAGCAGACCGCGAAGGCGACCGGCGAGATCGGTCAGCAGATCTCCGGAATCCAGGCGGCGACCCAGGAGTCGGTCGGGGCCATCAAGGAGATTTCGGCCACCATCGAAAGGCTGTCGGAGATTTCCACGACCATCGCGGCGGCCGTGGAAGAGCAGGGCGCGGCAACGCAGGAGATCGCCCGCAACGTGCAGCAGGCGGCGCACGGCACCCAGCAGGTCTCCTCCAACATCACCGACGTGCAGCGCGGGGCCAGCGAGACCGGTTCGGCCTCCACCCAGGTGCTGTCGGCGGCGCAGTCGCTGTCGACGGACTCGAACCGCCTCAAGCTCGAGGTCGGCAAGTTCCTCAATTCGGTGCGCGCCGCCTGACCGCACCCGGAGCGGCGATCCCGAAGACACCCGGCCCCGCAAGGGACCGGGCTTTCTGCATGTAGCGGTCGCGCGCGGCACGACAATGATTGAACTTTCCCAGTGACCACCGTAGTTCCACGGTGCCACAACTTAATGCAATCGAGCAAATTGGAGGCACTAATCTCCGTCCGGGTCAATTACTAGCGGCGGAATTGCGGGCGGAAGCTCGCCTTGCAATCCAGCGCGCGCCCGTGGAGTCTGGACATGCGCAAGAACCTTCCCGTCACGACCGTCGAATACCCCATCAGCGATGATACGCTGATCGCTTCACGGACGGACACCGGGGGAAGGCTGACCTATTTCAACGATCAGTTCGTCGAGGCCTCGGGTTTCACCGAAGCCGAACTGATGGGCCAACCGCACAACATCGTCCGTCATCCGGACATGCCGCCGGAAGCCTTCGAAAACCTCTGGGAGACGCTGAAGGCGGGTAAGCCCTGGAGCGGTGCGGTGAAAAACCGCCGCAAGAACGGCGACTTCTACTGGGTGCTGGCGACGGCTTCCCCGATCCGGGAGAATGGACAGGTCACCGGCTATACCTCGATCCGAACCAGGCTGCCCGCCGATCAGCGCGCGGAAGCCGAACAGGTCTATGCGTTGCTGCGCGCCAAGAAGGCGCATGGCTATCGCATCGACGCCGGCATCATCCGCCGCCGGTCGCCGCTCGATTGGCTCGCGATGTTCACCCAGACGCTCAGGGCACGGTTGATCACCTTGGTGGCCCTGCTGGGGCTCTTCATGCTGACCATCGGGTTGGCGGGCATGATGTCGACCCGGGACAGCAATGCGCGGCTGAAGTCGATCTATGAGGACCGGACGATCCCGCTGTCCCAGTTGTCGCAGATCAACGAACTGATGAGCAAGAATGCCATCATTCTTTACGAAGCTGCCGTTGGCGGCCGTGAGGACAAGGTGGCTAGCGACGCCGCCGATAAGATCACGAAGAATTCGGAGACGATCAACAAGCTTTGGTCGGAGTACACGGCGACCTACCGCACGCCCGAAGAGAAGAGCACGGCAGACTCGTTCATCGCCAAACGCAAGATCTATTTTGAAAATGGCATCAAGCCTGGGGTCGGGCTGCTTGCCGACCGCAAATACGATGACTTGATCAAGGTGCTTGCCAAGAGCGGCGAACAGCTCGATCAGGCTTTGATCGAGATGCACAAGCTCGTCGACATTCAGGTGAAGGAAGCCAAGATTTCGTTCGAAGCCACCCAATCGCAATACATCCTGGTGATCGGGCTCGCGGTCGGGCTGCTGGTCCTCGGCCTCCTGTTAGGAGGCATGCTCGGACTTCAGACCATCCGCGCCATCGTCCGGCCGCTCGGACGATTGAACGACGCGATGCTGAATATCACGCAGGCCAAACTCGACAGCCGCATCGTGATCGATCGCGACGATGAGATCGGCGCCGCGCTGCGTAATCTCCAGACGGTGCAGGCCATCGTCCGCTTCGATCGTGAAGAACTGAAAGCCGGTGAAAGGCGATCTGCGACCCAGCGCAAGATCGAGATGATCAAGCTCGCGGATCAGTTCGAGGGCGCGGTCGGCCAGATCATCGAAACCGTCTCTTCGGCTTCCAACGAACTGGAAGCGTCGGCCGGCACGCTCAGCTCCACCGCCGAGCGTTCGCAGCAATTGGCCACCAGGGTTGCTGCGGCCTCGGAGGAAGCCTCCACCAACGTGCAGTCGGTGGCATCGGCCACCGAAGAACTGTCGTCATCGGTCAACGAGATCAGCCGACAGGTGCAGGACTCCGCGCGGATCGCGGGCGAAGCCGTCGGTCAGGCCCGTCACACCACCGAGCGGGTCAGTGAACTCTCCAAGGCGGCCGCGCGCATCGGCGATGTGGTCGAACTGATCAACACCATCGCCGGCCAGACCAACCTGCTGGCGCTGAACGCGACGATCGAGGCGGCGCGTGCCGGCGAGGCCGGCCGCGGCTTTGCGGTGGTCGCCTCCGAGGTCAAGGCGCTCGCCGAGCAGACCGCGAAGGCGACCGGCGAGATCGGTCAGCAGATTTCCGGCATCCAGGCCGCGACCCAGGACTCCGTGAGTGCGATCAAGGAAATCTCGGGCACGATCGAGAAGCTGTCGGAAATCTCCTCCACGATCGCGGCCGCGGTGGAAGAGCAGGGTGCTGCCACCCAGGAAATCTCCCGCAACGTGCAGCAGGCGGCGCAGGGCACCCACGAAGTCTCCTCCAACATCACCGACGTGCAGCGCGGCGCCAGTGAGACCGGCTCGGCATCGTCGCAGGTCCTGTCAGCCGCGAAATCGCTGTCCGGCGACAGTCACCGGCTCAAGTCGGAAGTCGGCAAGTTCCTCGATTCGGTGCGCGCCGCCTGATCGCGACTTTGGTCCAGCCGGCGGCGCCGCGACGCCGGGTGCCGTGGTGTCCGGCACGACCGCCGGGTGTTGTCGGTCGCACCGATCTTTGCACCGATCTTTGTCTGTGCGATTCCTTTACGTCGTCAACCCAGCATAGCCGCGCCCTCGGGGCTGCACTGGTCGACCCGTGCGGCGTTGGCACGTCATCCCCCAACTCCCGCCGCTCAGCTCGGCGGTGGGGAAGCGCCGTCAAAAGCTTTTATTCAACCAGCGGCAGTATTTATACGGATACTCGCGTTAACGGTTGCTACTGCGACTTGCGCCAAGTTTACCGGGATGGCGGAACTCCGCTTGGCTCCAAAGGACCGTAAATGCATTTTCTCGGCCGTTTTCGAATTCTGACCAAAGTCCTCGCCATCGTCGTTCTGCTCAGTGGTATCGGCGCGAGCATCGCCTATCTCGGTATCTCGGCGCTCGGCCAGTTGAGCGAGAAGGCGGACACGATGGCGACGTCCGCGCGCCGCTCGCTCCTCGCAGCGCGTACGAACCAGAACGTCCTGGCGCTCAACCGCGCCGAATTTCGCAGCGCGCTCGACCCCAGCGACGAGAACCGGCTGGCGGCCCGCGAGGTGATCGCAGCGCAGCTCAAGCAGTATCAGGAACGCTTCGAGGAGGTCAGCCAGACTCGCGACGAGCAGGCCAAGGCCATGCTTCCCGAGGTCCGCGAGGCGTTCGCCGCCTACAAGACCCAGCTCGATGCAACGCTGGCGGCAATCGATGCGGAAAAGGCGACAAAGCTGACTGAAAGCGCCGAGAGGTTGCGCCAGACGGCCATGAAAAGCCGCGCGGCGGCCGAGAATTTGCAGGCCAAGGTGCGCGCCGTGGCAGACCGCCTCAATGCTCGCGTCGAAGAGCGGGCCAAGGATGCGCACGATCTATATGAATCCACGTCACGCCTTCTGCTGATGCTGGCGGTCAGCGGCATCCTTTTGGGCGGCGTGCTCGGCTTCCTGGTCGGGCAATATGGCGTGGCCCGGCCAATCGGCTCGATCGTGGCGTTGCAGCAGCAGCTTGCCGCCGGCAACTATGACGTTGCCATTCACAGCGACGACCGCGCGGACGAGGTCGGTGATGTCGCCAAGGCCGCCATGGTTTTCAAGGAAAACGGCCTTGCCAGGATCCGCCTGGAGGCGGAGCAGAAGGAGCAGGAAAAGCGTGCCATCCAGCAGCGCAAGGCGGACATGCTCCGGCTTGCCGATGGTTTCGAGGCCGCGGTCGGCGAAATCATAGAGACCGTGTCGTCGGCCTCGACCGAACTCGAGGCATCCGCGAGTTCGCTGACCAGGACAGCCGAGCGATCGCAACACGTCACCACCACGGTTGCGGCCGCGTCCGAAGAGGCCTCCACCAACGTGCAGTCAGTGGCGTCGGCCACCGAGGAGTTGTCGTCCTCCGTCAACGAGATCAGCCGGCAGGTGCAGGACTCCGCGCGAATGGCGAGCGAGGCTGTCGGTCAGGCCCGCAACACCACCGATCGAGTCGGCGAACTGTCCAAGGCCGCCGCCCGCATCGGCGACGTCGTCGAATTGATCAACACCATCGCGGGCCAGACCAACCTGCTGGCGCTCAACGCCACCATCGAGGCGGCGCGTGCCGGCGAGGCTGGCCGCGGCTTCGCGGTGGTTGCCTCCGAAGTCAAGGCGCTTGCCGAGCAGACCGCGAAGGCGACCGGCGAAATCGGTCACCAGATTTCGGGTATTCAGTCGGCGACCCAGGATTCCGTGAGCGCGATTCGAGAGATCAGCGGCACCATCGAAAAGCTGTCCGAAATCTCCTCTGCGATTGCGGCTGCGGTGGAAGAGCAGGGCGCCGCCACCCAGGAAATCTCCCGCAACGTGCAGCAGGCGTCCCAAGGTACTCAGCAGGTCTCCTCCAATATCACCGACGTGCAGCGCGGGGCCAGCGAGACTGGTTCGGCCTCCTCGCAGGTGCTGTCGGCGGCGCAGTCACTGTCGAAAGACAGCAATCGTCTCAAGCTTGAGGTCGGCAAGTTCCTCAATACGGTGCGCGCCGCCTGATACTGATTGGTGGATGATGAGCCAAGCCCGGCCCCACGGGAGCCGGGCTTTTGCATGACATCAGATGCGATACCGCTTCTTCAGAAGTGGGACCGCCTGTCGGCAAATTCATTAATTTCCTACGCACCGCATGGCGCCCTCGGCCGCTGATCGCTCGCAACCGGAAATGGTGGATGATCCGCGTCGGGTACAAAAACGCGGCTGAAATGGCCGCTTGTGACCGTTATCCCGTAATCTTACGGGGTTCCAATATTAACTTTGGCTTGTCACGTCGCCTCTACTTTTAGGTGGAGATTCCTTGCGCCGCCAAGGTCGAGCGCCCCTTTCGTCCGATTGTCGCAGCGACATCATCGAGCCCGAGAAAGAGTCCACCGATGTCCAAGTTGTCCATCCGCACCAAGATCGTTGCGGTGATCGCGTTCATGCTCGTCGTGATGTCGGGCCTCGGCCTGCTGGCGGTCCGCAGCATGCAGGCGATCAACGCCCACACCGTGGAGATTGCGGAGAGCTGGCTTCCCAGCGTGCGGGTGCTCGGAGAACTGCGCACCGACATCAACCTGTTCCGGATTGCGCTTCGCTCGCATGTGATGGCGGAAACGCTGGAAGACAAGGCGACCGTCGACAAGCGGCTGGAACGCATACTCGACGCCATAGCCAAGGACCGCAAGACCTACGAGCCGCTGATGTCCTCCCCCGAGGAGCGGTCGATCTACAGCAACTGGTCGGCGGCCTGGGACAGATACATGAAGGGCGTCCAGGACGTCGTGGAGCTGTCGCGCAAGAGCGTCGGCCGCATTCCGCATGAAGCCAGCGAGGCGATATCGAAGACCGTCGCCGTGATCGCCGCCGAGTCCGACGCGTTCCTTGCGAAGGATATCGAGCTCAACAACAAGGGCGCGGAAAAGGCGACCAGGGATGCCGCGGAAGGGTACAACACTGCGTTCTGGATCGTCCTGAGCATCATCGCCGCCGCCATCATCGCAGGCGTAGCTGTTGGCTTCTATCTGGTCCGTGACGTCTCGAGCGGTATCGCCTCGATCGTGAAGCCGATGCAGGCGCTCGGCAACGGCGATCTTTCCGCCGAAGTGCCGCACCGTGGCGAGCAAACCGAAATCGGCGCCATGGCCGACACCTTGCAGGTGTTCAAGGAGGCGCTCATTGCCAAGAAGGCGGCCGACGAAGCGGCCACGCGCGACGCCGAAGCCAAGATCGAACGCGGACGACGGGTCGACAACATCACCCGCGATTTCGAAGCGGCGATCAGCAATATCGTGGACACCGTGTCGTCGGCCTCAGTGCAGCTCGAACATTCCGCCGGCAGCCTGAGCGCGACCGCCAATCGCTCGCAGGAACTCTCGACCGTGGTGGCGGCGGCGTCGGAGGAGGCCTCCACCAACGTGCAGTCGGTGGCCTCGGCGACCGAAGAGTTGTCGTCCTCGATCAACGAGATCAGCCGCCAGGTGCAGGAGTCCGCCCGCATGGCCAGCGAAGCGGTCGAGCAGGCGCGCAGGACCAACGATCGCGTCGGCGAATTGTCGAAAGCCGCTGCGCGCATCGGCGATGTCGTCGAGTTGATCAATACCATCGCCGGGCAGACCAACCTTCTGGCATTGAACGCCACCATCGAAGCGGCGCGCGCCGGCGAGGCCGGTCGCGGCTTCGCGGTCGTCGCCTCCGAGGTCAAGGCGCTCGCCGAACAGACGTCCAAGGCAACCGACGAGATCGGTCAGCAGGTCTCGGGCATCCAGGGCGCGACCGAGGAGTCGGTCGGCGCCATCAAGGAGATCTCCGGCACGATCGAACGGCTGTCGGAAATCTCGTCGGCCATCGCAGCGGCCGTCGAACAGCAGGGCGCGGCGACGCAGGAGATTTCCCGCAACGTCCAGCAGGCGTCCCAGGGCACCCAGCAGGTCTCGGCCAATATCACCGACGTGCAGCGCGGCGCGACCGAAACCGGCGCGGCTTCCACGGAGGTGCTGACCGCGGCGCAGTCGCTGTCGAACGACAGCGACCGCCTCAAGAGCGAGGTCGGCAAGTTCCTCACATCGGTGCGCGCCGCCTGATATCCATCAAGTCATCAATTGCAACATGCAGCCAGCGGCCCTTCGGGGCCGCTTTGTTTTGTGGACGTGCTGATTCAGTCTGCCCGGCATGCCGTTCGGCGCCGTGCCGCGGGCAGGGCTATCTCCGTACAAATACTGGCATGTCAATAGCTTGGGCGTTTCTTAACGGGCCGCGATTAACCATCAACCGATTAGTTCAAAATCGTCTGAATTGTCCTTCTGCAAGAAAGACCGCTCTGACTGTGGGGGCCGAAAGCATGTTCTCGCTGCTCAACAATCTTCGCATGGTTTTCAAGGTTGGTTTGATCGCGCTCGTGATGGGTGTGGTCATGATCGGGTTGATCAGCCACATGGCCGGCCGCATGTCGGCCATCGACCAATCCTACGCGGACCTCGTAACCCGGATCGACGCTTCTACGACCGCGGTCGCGCGCGCGGCTCATCGTGCGGAGTCATATCGGGAGGCCGCATTTGAACTTCTCACCGAGACCACGGATGCCGGCAACGCGCGCTTGCTGAAGGCCGCGCAAGACGCCTCCGTCAGGGTCCTGGAAACGCTCAACAAGGTGAAGGACGACGTCCCCGAGAAAGCCGCGGAGATCAGCCATACGATCAACGCCCTCGGCAAGGCGTTTGCCGCTTGCAAGCCCGCCGTCGAGTTTGCGTCCACGACCACGACCCCTGAGGAAAACACCAAGGCTGCGGAAAGAATGCGCGCCGAATGCAACGGAATCCTTCAGGACGCGATCGAATCCCAAGGACAACTGGCGCAAGACATGGTCAACTTCGCGAAGAAGAGGGCCGACGAACAGCACGGCGACACGGTCGCCGGAATTCGAGCGGTTATCATGCTCTCAGTGGTTTCCGGCTTGGCCGCCCTCGGCATGGCGCTCGCGGTCGGCATTTTCAGCATCGCCCGGCCGCTGAACGCGCTTGTCGTTCTGCTGCAGCGGATGGCGCACGGTGAGCAGGTTGAAATGACCGCGCTCGGTCGCGGTGACGAAATCGGCGATACGGCCCGCGCCGTCGATGACGTCAAGCAGATGCTGAGCGAGAAAGCCCGCGCCGAGGCCGAAGCCCAGATCAAGCAGGAACATCTCGACGCTCGGCGCCGCAAGGCGGACATGATCAAGCTGGCCGACAGCTTCGAGGCCGCGGTCGGCCAGATCATCGAGACCGTGTCGTCGGCCTCGACCGAGCTCGAGGCCTCCGCCACGACGCTGACCGCCACCGCCGGTCGCGCGCAGGAACTCTCGACCATGGTTGCCTCGGCCTCCGAGGAAGCCTCCAGCAACGTGAACTCCGTTGCCTCCGCCACGGAAGAGCTGTCGTCCTCCGTCAACGAGATCAGCCGCCAGGTACAGGATTCCGCACGGATCGCGAGCGACGCCGTCGGTCAGGCGCGCACCACCACCGACCGGGTCGGCGAACTCTCGAAGGCGGCCTCCCGCATCGGCGATGTCGTCGAACTGATCAACACCATCGCTGGCCAGACCAACCTGCTCGCGCTGAACGCCACCATCGAGGCCGCGCGTGCCGGCGAGGCCGGTCGCGGTTTCGCGGTCGTCGCCTCCGAGGTGAAGGCGCTGGCCGAACAGACCGCGAAGGCGACCGGCGAGATCGGCCAGCAGATTTCCGGCATCCAGTCGGCCACACAGGATTCGGTGAGCGCCATCAGGGATATCTCGGGCACGATCGAAAGGCTGGCGGAAATCTCCTCGTCGATTGCTTCGGCGGTGGAAGAACAGGGCGCGGCGACGCAGGAAATTTCCCGCAACGTGCAGCAGGCGGCGCATGGCACCCAGCAGGTCTCGTCTCACATCACCGACGTCAAGCGTGGCTCCTCCGAAACAGGTTCAGCCTCCGCGCAGGTGTTGTCAGCGGCGAAATCGCTGTCGAACGACTCGAATCGCCTGAAGCTCGAGGTCGGCAGGTTCCTCAATACGGTGCGTGCGGCCTGACTTCATCGTGGCCCTGACGGCGAAGGGAATGCGGCCCCGGTCAGGACCGCATCGTCGTGAGTTCGATGGTGGCCCGATGCAATCCGCGCAGAATGCGACCGTGCGCCTCCGTAGAACTGCGGAGCGCAAAGTTAACGGTGAGCAAAACGTTTCTCGACAAACTTTTCGAGGGGAAACTCGTCGTGACGCGGACGGCGATGTCATTGAAGGAATGAGACAGTGAGCAAGCTTTCCATGAGCGCCCAACCTCCGATGTCCGGCCCGTTTGCATTCTTCACCAATCGCAGGATCAGCACCAAGATCGCGGTCGGGTTTGCGGTTGTCCTCATGTTGGCGGCCATTCTCGCGGTGATGTCGTATCGCGGTTTCGGTCAGGTTCTGGAGGGGTTTGAAACCTTCGCCCAGCGGGTCAAGGTGGTCGGAATCGCGCGCGAGGTCGATCGTGGCTTCGTGGCGTTCCGTCTTTTCGTGCGCGAATATTCCGCGTCAGGCGACGACAAGCTCGTCGCAGAAGCCCGCACCCGTCAGGAGGTTCTCGCCAAGAGCATCAAGCAGGGAATCGATGAGATCAAGAATCCCGAGCGTCACAGGAAGATGGTCGAGCTTGGCGAGCAGTTCGAGCACTACGCCAAGGGCTTCGACAGACTGGTTGCTCTGAAGCAGGAGCAGAACAAGCTGACCAAAGAGGTTCTCGATCCGCTCGGGGCAAAATCGCGCAGCGAGATTGAAGAGCTGCAGGCCATGATCGGCGACAAGTCGGGCAACACCAGCAACATGATCCTGGCCGGGGAAGCCCTGAAGCAGTTGCTGCTGGCGCGGCTCAATGTCAACAAGCTGCTCGGCCGGCACGACCAGAGTTCGGCCGCTGGCGCCGAGAAGGCGCTCGCCAGCCTGAAGATTGCGATGACCGCGCTCGGCGCGGCGATCACCCATGACGAGGTGCGAAAGGTGTTCGCCGACGTCAACGCCAATGTCGAAAAATATGCCGAGGCCTACAACAAGGCGGCACAGAACGCCCATGATGTCGAGGCTCTCGCGAACGGCGAGATGGCCAAGTTTGCGCAGGCGATTGGCGCAGACGCTGAGGCCATCAAGGAATCCGGTATCGCCGAGGAAACCAGGATCGAGCATGAGACCGCTGGGCTGATCGCCTCGACCGAAAGCCTCATTCTGACGATTGCCGTCGGCAGCCTGGTGCTGGGCGTCGTGCTCGCCTGGCTGATCGGGCGGACCATCTCCAAGCCGGTCGTCGGCCTGTGCGCGGGGATGCGGGAGCTCGCCGATGGCAACTTCCAGGTCGTGTTGCCGGGTCTCGGTCGCGGCGACGAAGTCGGCGACATGGCGCAGGCGGTCGAGACCTTCAAGGTCAAGGCCGAGGAGAAGGCGCGCGCCGAGGCCGAGGCCAAGATGAAGCAGGATCAGATCGCCGCCCAGCAGCGCAAGGCGGACATGATGAGGCTCGCCGATGCGTTCGAAGCGGCGGTCGGCGAGATCGTGGAAACGGTGTCGTCGGCCTCGACCGAACTCGAGGCTTCGGCATCGGCGCTCACCGCGACCGCGGAGCATTCAAGGCATGTGACGACCACGGTCGCTGCGGCCTCCGAGGAAGCCTCGACCAATGTCAATTCGGTGGCCTCGGCGACCGAGGAGCTGTCGTCCTCGGTCAACGAGATCAGCCGTCAGGTCCAGGATTCCGCGCGGATGGCAAGCGATGCCGTCGGCCAGGCCCGCAACACCACAGATCGGGTCAGCGAATTGTCCAAGGCCGCCGCCCGCATCGGCGACGTCGTCGAACTGATCAACACCATTGCCGGCCAGACCAACCTGCTCGCGCTCAACGCCACCATCGAGGCGGCGCGCGCCGGCGAAGCCGGGCGCGGCTTCGCGGTCGTGGCCTCCGAAGTCAAGGCACTCGCCGAGCAGACCGCGAAGGCGACCGGCGAGATCGGTCAGCAGATCTCCGGCATCCAGTCGGCGACGCAGGACTCGGTGAACGCAATCAGGGAAATCTCGGGCACGATCGAAAAGCTCTCGGAAATCTCATCGACCATCGCAGCCGCCGTGGAAGAACAGGGCGCTGCGACCCAGGAAATCTCGCGCAATGTCCAGCAGGCCGCGCAGGGGACCCAACTGGTATCCGCCAACATCACCGACGTGCAGCGTGGGGCCAGCGAGACCGGTTCGGCCTCATCGCAGGTGCTGTCGGCGGCGCAGTCGCTGTCGAGCAACAGCAATCGCTTGAAGCTCGAGGTCGGCAAGTTCCTCAACACGGTGCGCGCGGCCTGACTATTGTTGGAAAGTTCCGGCCGCAGCTTCGTTCTCGCCGCGCCAGGGCCCATTTGATGCAGGCGACGACATCGGCCGGCTGGTCTCCGTAGTCCTACTGCCGATCAAATTAACGCTAATGGAATTTTACCAACGGTAACGTTCGAGCAAGAGAGCGCTCGCTGCGCTCTGCGAATCCAAACCTGAATCTCGATAAATCGGTGGCCGGTGGCGGGGCCTGTCGGCCGGAATGATCATTCCGGTAACGAATTGCGGACCTGTTTTCACCTGATACCGTCGGAGATACAATGATGAAATTGTTCACGAACCTACGCATCGGTACCAAGCTGGCGATCACGTCGGTGCTGAGCGTCCTGCTCATCGCGATGATGATCTTCGGCCAGATGAGCGGCAATACGGCCGTCCGCAAGATGAACGAGAGTGCTGTCGCCCAGCAAACCATTGGCCGTGACGCCATGGAAGCAAGGGGATCGCTTCGCGGCATGCAGATCGGCGTTCGTGACGTTCGCCTCGCCCGGATCGCGGCGGATATGCAAAAAGCAAACGACGTCGTTGCGGCTCGGCAGAAATCCGCAATCGAGTCTGCTGAAGCCATGCTGAAGCTTTCGAAGTCGCCGGAAAATCGCGAGAGAATCGAAAAAATAAAGACCTTGGTCGGTGACTATGCCCGCCGGGCGCAGGAGATTGTGGCAGTCCGGAACGAAGCCATCGGCATCGAAGCAAAACGTTCCGCGGGCGGTGAATTGCCCGCCGAAGCCGTCGCCAGGATTGCCAAGCTCGACGAAGAGGCGGGGCGCATCGCCCGGGAAGTCACATTGCCGATTTCGGTCGAGCTGGATTCGCTTATTTCCAAGGTCGTGGATTTCGCCAAGCACAGGGCGGAGGAGGAAAATGCGGCCGTCTTGCAGGAATTGTCGTCCTCGGAAAGAAACGCCCTGGTCATCGGTATCGCGGCGGCGCTCGTGCTGATCGGAGCCTGCGTGTTCTCCGTCTTCACGATTGCCCGGCCGATGCGCGCGCTCAGCGCTTCCATGGAAGAACTCGCGGGCGGGAATTTCGGGGTCGTGCTGCCGGGACTTGGCCGCAAGGACGAGGTCGGCGACGTTGCCGGCGCCGTCGAGAAATTCAAGCTCGTGGCCGAGCAGAAGGCCCGCGACGAAGCCGAAGCCAAGGTCAAGCAGGATCAGATCGCCGCCCAGCAGCGCAAGGCGGAGATGGTCAAGCTCGCCGACAGCTTCGAATCCGCCGTCGGCGAAATCATCGAGACCGTGTCCTCTGCCTCCACCGAACTCGAAGCCTCCGCTTCGACGCTCACGGCGACAGCGCAACGTTCCCAGCATATCACGACCACGGTCGCGGCCGCCTCCGAGGAAGCCTCCGCCAGCGTCAATTCGGTGGCTTCGGCGACCGAGGAACTGTCGTCGTCAGTCAACGAGATCAGCCGTCAGGTCCAGGCGTCGGCGCGGATGGCCAATGAGGCGGTCGATCAGGCGCGCAAGACCAATGACCGTGTCGGCGAGTTGTCGAAGGCGGCAGCCCGCATTGGCGATGTCGTCGAACTCATCAACACCATCGCGGGACAGACCAACCTGCTGGCGCTCAATGCCACCATCGAGGCGGCGCGCGCTGGCGAGGCCGGCCGCGGCTTCGCGGTCGTTGCGTCCGAAGTCAAGGCGCTGGCCGAACAGACCGCGAAGGCCACCGGCGAGATTGGCCAGCAAATCACCGGCATCCAGGCTGCGACGCAGGAGTCGGTGGGTGCGATCAGGGAAATCAGCGGCACGATCGAAAAACTGTCCGAGATCTCCTCGACCATCGCGGCCGCGGTAGAGGAGCAGGGCGCGGCGACGCAGGAGATTTCCCGCAACGTCCAGCAGGCGGCGCTGGGCACTCAGCAGGTCAGTTCCAACATCACCGACGTGCAGCGCGGTGCCAGCGAAACCGGGTCGGCCTCGTCGCAGGTGCTGTCCGCGGCGAAATCGCTGTCGCAAGACAGCAACCGGCTCAAGCTCGAAGTCGGCAAGTTCCTCAATACGGTGCGCGCCGCCTGAGGTCTCACCCCTCGGACTGTGGCTCCGCCGGCAGCGTCTGCCGGCGGAACAGGATCTTCTGATAGAGCCAGCCGATCGTCACCAGCACCAGTCCGAGGCCCATGAACGACAGCGCGCGATAGACGCCGGTCAGCGCCGACATGTCGATCAGGAAGGCTTTCAGGATCGTCAGCGCGATCACGACGGCGGATGCCAGCCGCGCGCGCTGCGAATCGACGATGACGCCGATGCCGAGCAGGACCACCCCGAACGCCAGCCACGCGATCGAATAGGTATACTGTTCGAGATCGGTGGTGATGCCGTCGACCAGGACAGGGCCGTGATAAAGCCTGCGGATCTCGAGCGTCACATAGGCGAGGGCGAACACCAGCGCGCCGGCCGCGATGCCGTTGGCGTAAACCTTGGGACGCCGGCCCGCCACGGCATAGGACAACAGCAGCATGAGGACGGCCGGCAGCGCATAGCCGAGCAGCAGCCGGTTGACGATCGCAGCCCCGACATCGATCCGCCACAGCATCGGGTTTTCCAGCAGCAACAGTCCGAACACGCTCGCGAGACCGGCGAATGCAGCGAGCAGGATCGCGCCGACATCATGCACGATGCTCCGGGTGCGGATGCGCAGCCGCTCCAGTCCGATCGCCATCGCCAGCGCCACGCAGACGTCGAGCGCGAACTCGACCAGCGAGGGCGCCGCGGCGTAGACATCGCCATCGTTCACGGCATGGCGAATTTCCATGAACGCCAGCAGGACGGTGAACAGGATCGCCGCCGACTCCACGGTGCGCAGCGGCGCGTCGTCGCCGCGGCGGCGCAGGAAATGGCTCGCGCCCCAGAATGACAGCGCGGGACCGCCATAGCCCCACAACAGCCAGTTGAAGATCGGGGTGGTGCCGACGGCGTCGCCGACGATGCGCGGCTCGTAGCCGGTCCGCAGCACCACGATGCCGGCGAGGATGGCGGCGAGCGTCCGCAGGAACGGGATCGGGCGCTGCATCGCGATCCAGGCGGTGCCGAGCGACATCAGCGCCAGCGCGATGGTGAGCCAGCCCTTGTCCAGCGCGAACGTCAGGGCCAGCGCCAGCGCGCCGAGCGTTCCCGTGGCGAACAGCGCGATTGCAATCGCGAGCCCGGGACGGTTGTCGCGCCGAGAGAGCGTTTCGGTGGCGTAGCCGAAGGCGGCTGCGAGCATCACGGCCAGAACAGCAAACGGGATCGAGCGGTCGAGATGGGCGATGCGCGCATAGAGCGCGACCAGGAGCGCCAGCGGCGTGAAGACGGCCGCGCCGGACCATACCACGGGGATGACGGCGCTGACGGAGCGGCCTTGCGCCAGGTAGCCCGATACACCGAAGCCGATCGCGAAGATCGCGGCGGCGACGACATGCAGCGTGACCGACCCATCGGTCACGGCGGGACCTCCCATGCCGGGCAGCGGTCCGCCCGGCAGCACCAGCAGGTCCTGATTGGCGCGCACCGCCCATTCCGCGAACACGACAAAGACCAGGAGGGCGGCGGCGCCTGTGGCTCCGCTCGCGGCCGGCGCGCGCCAGGCAACGAACAGCGAACCGGCGACGAGGAGCGTGAACACGATCAGCGCGGCGCTGTCATGGACGCTCGCGAGCACGATCAGGGTCGCGCCCAGCAGATAGGCGGACAGCGCGCCCGAGGAGACCGGCTCGATCTGTCCCTCCTCCGCGGCCGGGCCGAACAGGAAGCCGCAGACCACGAGGACGGCCGCGAGAACGAAGCCCGCGATGACGTGAAAGGCGTGCGGCGCGATCATCGATGGGCCGCAGTCGAGACAGGGCAGGGTCCAAAGCCACGCCAGCGCAATCGTGGTCACCACCAGCCAGCGCCACAGCCGCGCCCGCGCCAGGCCGAAGGCGGCTGCGGTGACGACGGCGAGGTAGATGTAGAGCGCCCAGTAGTCGGGCTTGTCGGACGACACCAGCACGGGCGTGACGAAGGCGGCGGCGATGCCGAGGCCCGCCAGCGCCGGGCCATGCAGCAGCGCTGCGGCGAGCGTGCCGAGCGCCACCAATCCCAGGAGGATGAAGGCGCTGGCCGGGGCCAGGAAGCCGTAGAGCGCATAGGCCGCATAGACCGTGGCAAACGCCACCGCGGTTCCGGCCGCGGTGAGAATGGCCGGAATGTTGGCGATCGGCAGTGCAGCGATGGCCGAAATACTTTCCTTGCGCCGCGTGGCTTCGCCCGCCACCAGCAGCGCCAGCGCGAAGGCGCCGCCGAGCAGGGTCCGCACGCCGGGACCGAGCAATCCGGCCTCGATCGAGTAACGGACCATGAAGAAGCCGCCGAGCGCGAGCGTCAGGCCGCCGATCCAGACCACCCAGCGGGTGCCGAGGCGTTCCTCGAAACCGGGAGCAGGCGAGGGCAACGGCGGGAGCGGCGGCGGCATCGCGCCGGTGTTGGCGGTGGCCGGTTCTGGAGCCGCGACCTCATCGTCCGTGTCGGCTGCGACCGGCGCGGTCGCCGGGACCGACGTCGCGGCCGCCTGGCTTGGCGGCGGAGCCGCGACACTGGCTGCGGCGTCCTGAAGCGGCGGCGGGGCCGCCGGCCTGCGCTGGGACGCTTCCATGGCTTCCAGCCTGGCGCGGAGGCGCGCCGCCTCGCTGGAGGCCTTGCGCGCAAAGATGAATGCGGCAATCGCGACGATCAGGCTCAGGAAATCAAAGGGCTGGTCGAACATCTGTCGCTGCTTTCCGAACCAGCCTTGCGGCGGACGACTGCGGGGCCGCCTGTCGCTCTGTATCGCCAGCAATCCCGTCGGTTCAACCGGCTATTCCAGATCGATACGGAACGGCCGGCCCTCCACCGTCATGCTGCCCGGTCCCATTTCGTCGAGCGCGCGCAGCATGCGGCCCTCGCGCCCCAGCGCCTTGTCGGCGAGGCTGACGATCAGGCGATTGGGCGAGGCAATCGGGGAGGCCGCGCGGATCTGCCGTGCGATCTCGATTTCGTCGCGATGCGGATTGAGCAGGCAGACCGCGGCGAAGGCGCTCGCGGTCGAGCGGCTGATGCCGGCATAGCAGTGCACGACCATCGGCGCATTGCGGTCCCAGCCGCGGATGAAATTCAGGACCTTTTCGATATGAACCTCCGACGGCGCGACAAAGCCGTCGAGCTGTTCGGTGATGTCGTCCATCGACACTTTGAGATGATTGGCGGGAAGCACCGATTGCGGCCGCTGCACCTGCTCGACATTGGCCATCACCGTGAGCACGTGGCTCGCCCCGGTCAGTCGGACGGTTTCGGGCAGGGCGGCGAGCGAGCAGACGTGGATCATGGCAGTCCTTCGGGTTGCCGCGATTATAGTACGTAGGGTGGGCAAAGCCACCGGGTCGCGCGAATGCGCGCCCGGTGGTAAACTCCGCGTGCCCACCATTTCCGATGAGGGTCGAATAGATGGTGGGCACGGCGCGAGATGCGCCTTTGCCCACCCTAGGACGTCGCGGCCACCGCGTTGAATCGCGCGAGAAAGCGCTTCTCGGCCTTGGCGGCGCTCCAGGGTGTCAGATAGTCCCGTCGCGTGGCCTCGGGAAGGCCGGGATCGCGTCCGAACAGGCGCTTGGCCTCGGTGTCCGAAAACCCGGCGAGTTCCGTCGCCTCGAGGAAGGCCGCGCCGCGATCGGCCGCCTTGATCTGCCGCGTGATCTCCTCAGCCAATACCGGCGGCAGTCCGAACCGGATATGGATCGCGGCGAGCAGGCGTTTCTCGATGCTCTTGTAGCCGTCGCCGAGCACTGCCTTGAACGGCGAGATCATGTCGCCGATGACGTATTCCGGCGCGTCGTGCAGCAGGGCAGCGAGCCGGATACGGTCGTCGATGCGTGGGCTTTGCACCCGCATCACCGCTTCCACCAGCAGCGTGTGCTGCGCCACCGAGAAGATATGCGTGCCGCTGGTCTGGCCGTTCCAGCGCGCCACCCGCGCCAGCCCATGGGCGATGTCGACGATCTCGATATCGAGCGGCGAGGGATCGAGCAGGTCGAGCCGCCGTCCCGACAGCATCCGCTGCCAGACGCGCGTTTCGGTGGAGGACGAAGGGGCCGGCTTCATTTGACCTTGAGGCGCGCCGTGCGCTGCGTCTTGCCGCAGCTCTCGTGGCAGAAGCAGTCCACCAGATGATCGTTGACCAGGCCGGTCGCCTGCATGAAGGCGTAGACGATGGTCGGACCGACGAACTTGAAGCCGCGCCCGCTCAAGTCCTTCGACACCTTGATCGAGAGCGGCGTGGAGGCGGGCACGCTCGCGGTGGTCTTGAAGCGATTGACCTTGGGCTGGCCGCCGACGAAGTCCCACAGCAGTGCGGAGAAGCCGGGACCTTGCTCCTGGATCGCGAGCCAGGATTTCGCGCTGGCGATGGTGCCTTCGATCTTGGCGCGGTTGCGCACGATGCCGGCGTCATTCATCAATGCGTGGATCTTCTTGTCGTCATAGCGCGCGATCCTGTCGGGCTGGAAATCATCGAAGGCGCGGCGGAAATTGTCGCGCTTGCGGAGGATCGTGATCCAGGACAGTCCGGCCTGGAAGCCGTCGAGGATCAGCTTCTCGAACAGCGCGCGGTCGTCATGTTCCGGCACGCCCCATTCGGTGTCGTGATAAGCGACATAGAGCGGATCCTCGCCGGGCCAGGGGCAGCGCGTCAGGCCGTCGGGATGCAGGCGGGGCGCGCGGCTCATGCGACGGACGGTTTTGCGGTGGAGCGCAGCGCATCCGGATCGGCGAGGCGGATCGCAAGGCCTCCGGCGGTCAGCGTCAGCCCCTGATCGAGCGCGTCGCTGACGCGATCGGTGCGGATCAGCGCGAGGCCGTTGCGACCCGCGGTCGACCCGATGGTGCCGACCTGCTTGTCGCCGGCCAGAATGGTCTGGCCCACTTCCGGCGAGAAATCCTCGAGCAGAATTTTGACGGTTCGGGTCCGCGCGGTGCCGCGATGCTGCATGCGCGATACAACCTCCTGGCCGACATAGCAGCCCTTGTCGAAATCGACGCCGTGCAGCCGGTCCATGTTGGTCTCGTGCGGAAACGCATCGCCATACATGAAGTCCAGTCCGCCGCGGGGCACGCCGCGGCCGATGCGGTGCGCTTCGTACTCCGAACTGTCGACGAGATCGGCGCCGATCAGGCCGGCGACGGTTCCGGCGAGCGCCTCGGGGACGAGAATGCGCCAACCGAGATCGGGCATGCGCGGGTCAGTGAAGGCGAGGTCGGGCCTGGTGACGGGATCGCCGTCCCAGGCTGCGACCACGCCGAGTTCGCCGGAGAGATTTTCGACGGCGACCTTGGCGCGCAGCTTGTAGAGCTTGAGCTTGTCGGTGAGCCCCTGCGCCAGCGCGCGCGGCACGTCGAGCAGGAAGCCGCCGCCATGGCCCGCGGGGGCCTCGGTGATGAGGAAATCGACGATGATCTTGCCCTGCGGCGTCAGCAGCGCGGCGAAACGGCCGATGCCCGGCGCGACCTTGTTGGCATCGGTCGTGACCAGCCCGCCGAGGAAATTGCGCGCGTCTTCGCCGCTGACCTTGACCACGCCGCGGTCGGGAAGAAACGCTGCTTTCATAAGTGTTTCTCGCTCGAAGTTTGTGTTGAATTGCCGGCCGCAGCCTTTAACAAGGGAGGTTAAGATGCTGCAATGACTGAAGTTAAGACGCCGCCTGGCCGCTCACAAGGCCCGTCTGCCATCTCGCGACTGTTCCGGCGGGCTTTCGAGGACAAATGACCCAACGATTCGACACCATTCTCAAATCCGGCACCGTGGTCAATCAGGACGGCGAAGGTATCCGCGACATCGCGATCAGCGAGGGGCGGATCGCCGCGATCGGGTCGCTCAGCGAGGGCGACGCCGCCGAGATCATCGACTGCAGGGGATTGCACATCCTGCCGGGCGTCATGGACACCCAGGTGCATTTCCGCGAGCCCGGCCTGACCCACAAGGAGGATCTGGAGACGGGGTCGCGCAGCGCCGTGATGGGCGGGGTGACGGCGGTATTCGAGATGCCGAACACCAACCCGCTGACCGTGACCGAAGCCGCCTTCACCGAGAAGGTGAAGCGCGCGCAGCATCGCATGCACTGCGATTTCGCCTTCTTTATCGGCGGCACCCGCGAGAATGTTCAGGATCTTCCGGAACTGGAACGCGCGCCGGGCTGCGCCGGGGTCAAGGTGTTCATCGGCTCCTCGACCGGTGCGCTTCTGGTGGAGGATGATGAAAGCCTGCGCCGGATCTTTCAGGTGATCCGCCGCCGCGCCGCGTTTCATGCCGAGGACGAATATCGCCTCAACGATCGCAAGCATTTGCGGGTCGAAAATGATCCGCGCTCGCATCCGGTCTGGCGCGACGAGACCGCCGCGCTCAAGGCGACGCAGCGCCTGGTCAAGCTCGCGCATGAGACCGGAAAGCGCATCCATGTGCTGCACATCTCGACCAAAGAGGAAATCGAATTCCTGCGCGACCACAAGGACGTGGCGTCCTGCGAGGCGACGCCGCATCATCTCACGCTGGTGGCGCCCGACTGCTACGAGCGGCTCGGTACCCTGGCGCAGATGAATCCGCCGGTGCGCTCGGCCGAACATCGCGACGGTATCTGGACCGGAATCGCACAAGGAATCATCGACGTGCTCGGCTCCGATCACGCGCCGCATACGCTGGAAGAGAAAGGGCAGACCTATCCGGCCTCGCCCTCGGGCATGACCGGTGTGCAGACGCTGGTGCCGTTGATGCTCGATCACGTCAATGCCGGCCGATTGTCGCTGGCGCGCTTCGTCGATCTGACCAGCGCCGGTCCGGCGCGGCTCTATAACATCGCCTGCAAGGGCCGCATCGCGGCCGGCTACGACGCCGACCTCACCGTGGTCGATCTCAAGCGCACTGAGACCATCACCAATCGATGGATCGCCTCCCGCGCCGGCTGGACGCCGTATGACGGCATGAAGGTCACGGGCTGGCCGGTCGGCACCTTTGTGCGCGGGCGGCGTGTGATGTGGCAGGGCGAACTGCTGACACCATCGCTCGGCGAGCCGGTGCGGTTTCTGGAGACGCTGAAGGCGTGAGCCGAAGGTGTCAACGTTAGTCCGCTGCCGCACCTTGCACCGCTGTCATGCTCCGCGAAAGCGGGGCATCCAGTACGCCGCGGCCTCTCGGGTCGATCACTCATGTCCCGGAGTACTGGGTCGCCCGGTCAAGCCGGGCGATGACAGCTGAGAGTGTGGCGCGCCTCCTTTCGGCCGCGAAACCTCACCGCCTCCGCCATCGACCACGAGCCTCCGCCGGATCGGAAACAGCGTCACATCATAACGCTCCGAGATCAGCCCCCAGATGCCGCGTGGCGCGAACAGCATGACGGCGATGCCGAGCGTGCCGAGCAGGATCAGGTACCAGGCGCCGAAGTCGGCCAGATAGCGTTGCAGCAGATGGAAGACGATGGCGCCGATCACCGGGCCCTCCATGGTGCCGATGCCGCCGATGACGACGATGAAGATGACGTAGGCGGTCCAGTCCAGCACCGAGAAGGCGGCGTCGGGGGAGATGCGCGCCTTCTGCAGGTAGATCAGCGCGCCGATCATGCCGGTCATGGCCGCGCTCGCGACATAGACGGCGAGCTTGACGCGATAGATGTCGACACCGAGGCCGCACGCTGCGGCTTCGTGGTCGCGGATGGCGCCGAGCGCCAGCCCACGGCGCGAGCGGAGCAGCCAATAGATCACCGCGAGCGTGCCGGCCAACAGCGTCAGCGCCGCCCAGTAGGAGATGATGTCACGCGCGGCCGGCGTGCGGACGTCGAGCACGGTCTTGACCCATTCGATCCCGAACACGCCCGAGGTGGCCGATGGCGGCAGCGAGGTCCCGGTGCCGCCGCCGAGGCTCTTCACTTGCGCGAAGGACAGCCGAAACACCTCCGCCACGACCCAGGTGCCGATCGCGAAATAGGCGCCGCGCAGGCGGAAGACGATCAGCGCGGTGGGCAGCGCGATGATCGCGGATGCAAGACCCGCGATCGGAATGGCGAGCAGCGGATCGATGCCGGCCCTGAGCGTCAGCGCGAACAGCAGGTAGCCGCCGAAGCCGACGAAGGCCTGCTGGCCGACCGAGATCAGGCCGGCATAGCCCGCCAGCAGGTTCCAGCATTGCGCCAGCGCGAGCATGTAGAACAAGACCATCAGGTCCTGGATCAGGTTGCGCCCCGCGAAGGCCGGCAGCGCCACCAGCACGAGAAAGATGACGCCGGCGCATGCGGCGGCGATGCGCGAGGCACGCCCGGCGGTTTCGATGCGAAAGGCCCGTAGTGGCGCGGCAGCATCCGTCATCGTCGCACTCAATCCTGCGCGCGGGGAAACAGGCCGCGCGGCTTCAGCACCAGCACCACGAGGAAGGCCAGATGTCCCGACAGGATCTGCCATTCCGGATCGATGCGCGCGCCGATGGTCTGGGCCAGACCAAGCACGATGCCGCCCGCCAGGGTGCCCCAGAAGCTGCCGAGCCCGCCGATGATCACGGCCTCGAAGGCATAGAGCAAGCGGGCAGGGCCGCTGGTCGGATCGAAATTCGCCCGCAGTCCGAGATAAAGTGCTGCGATCGCGATCACCGTGAAGGCAACGCCCATGGCGGTGGCGAAGACGCGGTTGATATCGATGCCCATGAGTTGTGCGACCTCGAGATCGTCCGAGGTCGCACGGAAGGCGCGGCCAAGCCGGGTATGATAGAAGATCAGGTTGAGGATCACGATCACCAGGACAGCGCCCAGCAGCGTCAACAGCGGCACGACGCCGATCGCAATGCCGCCGCCGAGCGCGATCGAGGCGGTCTCGATCGCGCCGGAGCGAAGGCGCTGGCTGTCGGCCGAAAACAGCTGCAGCAGCCCGTTCTGGAGGATGATCGAGAGGCCGAAGGTGACGAGCAGCGGCGGCAGCAGGTCGCGTCCGAGCGTCCGGTTCAGGAGCACATATTGGAGCGCGAAGCCGGCGACGAACAGCACCGGCAGCGCGACCAGCGCGGCGGCGAAGGGATCGAGGCCGAGCTTTTCCGCGATGACGAGAATGATGAAAGCGGCGAGCACGATCAGGTCGCCATGCGCCAGGTTGACCAGCCGCATCACCCCGAAGATGAGCGACAGGCCGGCCGCGAACAGCGCATAGAGGCCGCCGAGCAGCACACCCTGGATCAGCGCATCGAGCAGGCCTGTCATGTCGCGCCGAAATAGGCACGGTGAATCTGGTCGCGCGTCAGCTCCCGCGAGCGGCCGGCGAGCGACAGGCGGCCTTCCTGGAAACAGTAGACGCGGTCGGCGACCTTCATCGCCTGCGCGATGTCCTGCTCGACCAGCACCACGCTGGTGCCTTCCGCCTTGATCCGGGGCAGGGCTGCGTAGATGTCGGCGATGACGATCGGCGCCAGGCCAAGGCTGATCTCGTCGCACAGCAGCAGGCGCGGATTGGACATCAGCGCGCGGCCGATCGCGGCCATCTGCTGCTGCCCGCCCGACAGCGTCGGGGTGGCGGCCGATCGCCTCTCCTTGAGGATCGGAAACAGCGCATAGACGCGCTGCAGCGACCACGGACCCGGCATCTTGCGACTGTCGCTGCCGACCTGGAGATTCTCTTCCACGCTCAGCGAGGGAAACAACCGCCGTCCCTCGGGGACCAGCGCGATGCCGAGCTTCATCACGGCGGCCGCGGGATGCGAGCCGATCGGCTGGCCGTCGAACACGACGCTGTCGGCGCTGCCCGGCATCAGCCCCGCGATCGCCTTCAGGTAGGTGGACTTGCCGGCGCCGTTGGTTCCGATGATGGCGATGGTCTCGCCGCTGTCGACGCTGGTGTCGATGCCGTAGAGCGCCTGGAAGTCGCCGTAGAACGCCAGGAGATTGCGGGTTTCCAGCAGCGCCATCGATCAGGCCTCGATGCCGATGTAGATCTGGCGCACCTCGGGCGAGCGCATCACCTCGCGCGGATCGCCTTCGGCGATCTTGCGCCCGAAATTGAGCACGACGAGGCGGTCGACCACGGCCAGCAGCGCATGCACGACATGTTCGATCCAGAGAATGGCGACGCCGCTGCGGCGGATGTCGCGGATGGTGTCGACGAGTTCGCTGCACTCGGCCTCGATCAGGCCGCCGGCGATTTCGTCGAGCAGCAGCAGTCGCGGTTTCGTCGCCAGCGCCCGGGCCATTTCGAGCCGCTTGCGCTGCAGCAGGGTCAGCGCGCCGGCCGGCCTATTGGCGTGCCTGAGGAGATCGAGAGTTGCGAGAATCTCGCCGCAGGACTGCGCCACCTCACGCTCGGTCTTCTGGCGCTCGGTCTTGCCGCGGCCGTGCACCGCGCCGACCAGCAGGTTCTCGAACACGGTCAGCTTCTCGAACGGCTGCGGGATCTGGTGGGTGCGGCCGATGCCGGCGCGGCATCGCGCCTGCGGCGGCAACCGCGTCACATCGCGTCCCTCGAAACGGATGGCACCGCCGTCCGGTGACAGCAGGCCTGCGATCAGGTTGAACAGCGTGGTCTTGCCTGCGCCGTTCGGCCCGATGATGCCGACCGCCTCGCCGGGGGCGATCGACAGGTTGACGTCGTCGGCGACAACGATCGAACCGAAACTTTTGCGCAAACCCGCGATGTCCAGGAGCATGGTGCAGCCGCTAGTGTTGATTTGATATTCGCTGATCCGGCTGCGTCATAGCCGACCTTCGCCCCTCGAAACGAGGTGTTTGAATGCGTCATTGCGAGCGAAGCGAAGCAATCCATGTCTGCGTATGGGGCTAGATGGATTGCTTCGTCGCAAGGGCTCCTCGCAATGACGCGGAAATACCTCTGTTTCGTGGACTACATTTTTTCCCCGCTGGGAGAGGTGGAGACCACCCGCAAATCGACCTAGCCGATCGCCTCCATCTGTCCTGCCACCGGGATCGCAGGCGCAGTGCGGTTGTCGGTGATGACGATGTCGTATTTGCCGTCCTTGAACCGCCATTGGCCGCCGACCAGCGGCGTCTTGGCGACGTTCTTGGCGGCGAACGGCGGCAGGTTCGCGCCGCCCCACTGCACCTTGCCGACGACGGTGTCGAGATTGGTCGCGGCGATCGCGCCGGCGATGGCTTTGGCGTCGCGGTCAGGGCTGCGCTTGAGCACATCCACAGCCACCTCGAACAGCGCGTGGACGAAACCGATCGGCTGCGTCCATTGCTTTTTGGTCGCGGCTTCATAGGCGCCGGCAAGATCCTTCGCGCTCATGCCGGTCAGGGATGACTTGAAGGGATGGCTGGGTGACCACCACACTTCCGAGGACAGGTTGTGGCCATCCTTGCCCAGCGCCTCGACCGCGACCGGGAACAGGATCGCCTTGCCGATCGAGGCGACCTTCGGCCTGAAGCCCTGCTGCAGCGCCTGTTTCCAGAACGTGGTGAAATCCGGCGGCAGCACCACGCCGGTGACGATCTCGCAGGCCGCGCCCTTGAACGCGCCGATCTGGGCGGAGAAATTGTCGGTGAGGTTCTGGTAGCGGCCGGGATCGGTGAGCTTGTAGCCGCCCTTGTCGAGGACCGGCGGGAAGCCGACGACCTTGTCGCCCCAGGCGTTGCCGTCGCCGTCATTGGGGAACAGGCCGCCGACCGATTTGTTGGTCGCGACCTGGCTCCACATGTTGGTGAAGACGGCGATGACGTCCTCGAGGCCCCAGAAGAAATGATAGGTGTAGTTGAAGCCTTTCCACGCCGGCGGGCCGCCCGCGGGATTGGCCTGCCGGCCGATGAACCAGGGCTGCCACGGCGCCACCGTGGAGATGCACGGCACCTCCTCGATCTCGCACTGGGTGGAGACCGGGTTCGTCGTCTCCGGCGTGGAGGCGACCAGCATGAGATCGATCTTGTCCTGGACGATCAGGTCCTTGGCGACCTCGGCGGCGCGGTTCGGGTTGGACTGGCTGTCCTTGACCACGACCTCGACCGGCACCGTCGCATTGCCGATCTTGATGCCTGCCTTGGTCGCTTCCCTGAAGCTCGTGATGATGAAGTTGTCGGCTTCCGCGAAGGCCGCCAAGGGCCCGGTCAGCGGGCTGACATAGCCAAGCTTGATCGGCCGCGTCTGTGCGATCGCCGGCGCGTGGATGCCTGTTGCGAAGACGAGGCCGGTTGCGGCGGATGATGTCAGCAAGGAACGGCGATTGATCGATAGCCTCTCGGTCGAGCTGGTTCTGCAGCTTGTCATGCCTGCGTCCTCCCCTCACGCGCCTGATCTGCGTGTCATCGATCCGCGATGGGTCGATTGACTGCCGCGTCGGCGTTCGATATTCGAACATTAGTTCGTTATGCGGTCAGTTTCCGCCAGAGCGATTACGGAGTCAACAGGCCACCCATGTCATGACGCGACAACCTCAGCCCACGGGCCGAAATGGAATTCGAAGGCAGATTCGAAAAGGGGCTCGGCCCAAGGTTGAACCCAAGGTTCGACAAGAGGTTCAAGCCGAGGTTCGACAAGAGGCTCGACAAGAGGACAAGGAGTTCATGACGACGCTCGCCAAGGGATTGGCGGTGCTCGACGCATTCGGCCGCGCGCGGCCGTCGATGACGCTGTCGGAAGCGGCCCTGGCGGTCGACCTGTCGCGCGCAACAGCGCGACGGGTGCTCCACACGCTCTCGAAACTCGGCTACGTCGAACAGAACGGACGTGCCTTCTCGCTCACGCCGCGAATCCTGGATTTCGGGTTTGCCTATCTGTCGACGCAGAGCTGGATCGATCGCGCCCTTCCATTGATGCGAGACCTGAGCGAGCGGCTCGGCGAGTCCTGCTCGGCCGCGATCCTGCAGGGCAATGACATCGTTTATGTCGCGCGGGTCCCGGCGCGGCGCATCATGTCGGCGGCCTTGTCGGTCGGGAGCCGGCTGCCGGCTTTTCATACCGCGTTGGGGCGCACCATGCTCGGCTGCATCGACGAGGCCGAAGTCTGGCGACGATTGAAGTCGCAGCGCATCGAGGCCTACACGCCGAACACCATCACCGACCCGCAGGCGCTGTTCGACCGCATTCGCGCCGACCACGCGCAGGGATTTGCCATCGTCGATGAAGAACTCGAGCGCGGCCTGCGGGCGCTGGCCGTACCTGTTCTGGATCGCGCGGGGCAGGCGGTCGGTGCCATCAACCTCTCGACCCATTCGACGCGCACCACCCGCAACGAAATGCGGGAGGAATTCCTCCCGGAGTTGAGGCGCATCGCCGCTCAGGTGGCCTCCACGACGTTCTGAAGCACACCGAGGCTCGCGGTCTGTCGGGCTCGCGGTCTTGCCATCGGACCGGAGCAGCCGTATCGTCGCGTCAAGTTCGGAATACGGACACAAGTTCGATAATCGAACAAATCAGGGAGAGACGCGATGGCAGGTGATACGGCGTTCGCAGCCCGGCCGGAACATACCGGCAGCGTTGAGGTGAAGCGGCCGCAGACCGGCGACGAATATCTGGAGTCGCTGCGCGACGGCCGCGCCGTCTACATCTATGGCGAGCGGGTCAAGGACGTCACCACGCATCCGGCCTTCCGCAATACCGCGCGGATGGTGGCACGGCTCTACGACGCGCTGCATGACGACAAGCGCAAGCACAAGCTGCTGCTGCCGACCGATACCGGCAATGGCGGCATGACCCATGCCTTCTTCAAGGCGCCCAAGACCATGGAGGATCTCATGGCCGGGCGCGATGCGATCGCCGAATGGGCGCGGATCACCTATGGCTGGATGGGCCGCGCCCCTGACTACAAGGCCGCATTCCTCGCCACGCTCGGCGCCAATTCCGACTTCTACGACCCGTACCAGGAGAACGCCAAGCGCTGGTACAAGTTCAGCCAGGAGCGCGTGCCGTTCATCAACCACGCCATCATTCACCCGCCGGTCGATCGCGACCGGCCGCCGAACGAAGTCGCCGATGTCTGCTGCCACGTCGAGAAGGAGACCGACGCCGGCATCATCGTCTCGGGCGCCAAGGTGGTGGCGACCGGATCGGTGCTCACGAACTACACCTTCGTGGCGCATCATGGCCTGATTCCGCTGCAGGACAAGACATTCGCCGCGGTGTTCATGGTGCCGACCGACGCCCCCGGCGTGAAGTTCATCTGCCGCACCTCCTACGAGATGAGCGCGAGCGTGATGGGCAGTCCGTTCGACTATCCGATCTCGAGCCGGCTCGACGAAAACGACGCCGTGTTCATCATGGACAAGGTGCTGGTGCCCTGGGAAAACGTCTTCGTCTATGGCGACATCGAGAAGGCCAACAATTTCTTCCCGCGCACCGGCTTCCTGCCGCGCTTCGTCGTGCACGGCTGCACCCGGCTCGCGGTCAAGCTCGATTTCATCGCCGGACTGCTGTTGAAGGCGACCGAGGCCTCGGGCACCAGGGATTATCGCGGCGTGCAGGCCAATGTCGGCGAGGTGATCGCCTGGCGCAACCTGTTCTGGGCCCTGTCGGATGCCATGGTCAGGGATCCGAGGCCCTGGATCGGCGACTACGTGCTGCCGAACATGGACCCCGGCAACGCCTATCAGATCATCGCCACGATGGCCTATACCAAGGTCAAATACCTGATCGAGCAGACCGTCGCCTCGGGCCTGATCTACCTCAACAGCCACGCGATCGATTTCAAGAACCCGGAGATCCGTCCCTACCTCGATCGCTACTTGCGCGGCTCCAACGGCTACAAGGCCGAGGAGCGGGTGAAGCTGATGAAGCTGCTGTGGGACTGCATGGGCAGCGAGTTCGGCGGACGTCACGAACTCTACGAGATCAACTACGGCGGCTCGACCGAGGAAATCCGGCGCTACTGCCTGTTCGGGGCGCAGGCTTCGGGCAATGCCGACAGGTTCAAGGGCTTTGCCGAGGAGTGCATGGCCGAATACGACCTCGACGGCTGGCGGGTGCCCGATCTCACCGATCCCGGCGAACTCAGCTATCACATGATGAAGAAGTAGCCTTGCCCTCTCGCAGGCGATGACGACCGCGGTCGACGCCGCCTGCTACTGCATTGGCAGCGCGACCGAGAACTCGCCGTTGCGCACGCGCAACGGCAATCCCTCGACGAATTTCGCCACCGCGTCCTCGCCATAGGTCCCGACCAGTTCGGCGAGCGCCGCGAACAGGCTGGCCTGTGCCAGGCAATCGCCGTCGACGCCATCGTGCCGCGCCTCCGCCCAGGCCTCGTTGAGGTAGCCGAGCGCGGCCTTCTTCTGCTCGTGATCGGGCAAGGGGGCGCGGGCGATCGAGGAGAAGGGCACGGGAGGGCTCATGAGACTGGAGGGAATTTACGCGCGCGCTCCAGGGCGAAGCGCGTCACGGGCCGAGCATGTAGCATGCGAGGCGAGGCCCACTAACCTTCTTCTTTAAGAAGGGTTAACGGCGGAGATCAATATCAACAAAATTTGCTAAATCCTTATGGTGCCGGCTAATTCGCGTAGCCCATGGTGAGGTCGCGGGTGATTTTCGAGCCCTCGTTGATATCGCGGCGGATCGCCACCTGAGCCGTCGGCATGCGGTCCTGTGGGTCTGCTGGAAGCCATCAATAGCCGTGGTTGAAGCCCGCGATCATGCGCGCCGTGCGGTGGCCAGTGGCGCCTGGAGCGGGATGATTTTCTGTTTGAATCGGTCTGTCGGCTGGCTCGGTCCACCTCGGAGTGCACCGACCGTGCTGCGCCAGATCAACCTGATTTCATCATGCTCTAGTCTGTTCCGCTCAGCCCGGAGTTCCGCCTCTGCGAATGTCGTCGATACCGCCGGTAAAATAGAATGCATCCGCGGGCAGGTCGTCGTGGAGTCCATCGAGGATTTCCCGACAGCCGCGCAAGGCCTCGGCGCGACTGACATACAGGCCCGGTCGCTTCGTGAAGGCCTCCGCGACAAAGAACGGCTGCGAGAAAAACGCCTGCAGTTTTCGCGCCCGCTCCAGGACAACCGGATCAGGCGCCAGCTCCGGATTGTCCTCCGCGGCGCGCCGCAACGCGATGGCTTCGCGCGTGCGTCGCGCGATGTCGACCTCGGCGGCGCCGATGAGATTCTCATCCAAGAGCCGCGAGCGCGTCGTCAGCACGTCGACCCCGGGATAGGTCTTGCGCAGGATCATCGCCCGCGCGAGCTGCACCACCGTATCGACCGGCGCCAGTGCCGCCAACGTCTCGGCTGTCCACGGTCCCTCCACGCCGGTCAAAAAGTACGTCTGCACGGCGCCGACCGTGCCTTCGCTGTAGCCTTCGCTTTTCAGTTCGTCGGCGAAGGAGCGGTTTTCGTCCAGCGAGGGCGGCCAGATTTCGGAAGGCGGCGGAATCAGAACGAACAGGGTGACCGGATGGCTGCTCTTGCCGATACGGCGCACGATTTCTTCCATCACCACGGTGTTGCCGGTGCCGTACTCGCCGGCGATGGCGACGCTGCCGCCGGCGCGGATCGGGCACATCACGTCGATCACCTTGATGCCGGTCTCGACAATCTCGCGGGATTGCCGGCCATCGGTGGTGGCGGCCGTGAGCAGCGGCACCAGGCGGTCGAACTGCATCCGATCGATCGATGTCCTGGAGCGGCGGCGCGAACTCAAGACCGTGGCGCCTCTCGGCAGGGGTTCGATCGGCGCGTTCGCGGCGCCGCGCACGATGCCGCCGCCCGAACGCTGCATCACCTGGACGGTCACGCTGCGCTTGCGGGCTTCGTCGCTCACCGCCAGCTCGGTCATCAGGTCGGGGAGCGCGCCGGGATCGAACAACGCCTCGACCATGTCGCCTTTGGTTTCGATCAGGCGGCCGATCCGGTTGGCGAAATCGTCCGGCAGCGCCTGGGAATGGAGGTTGTTCGTGACCATGGTCAGCATCCTCTGTTTCAGATGGGAGCGGGCCGCGTGGAGGCGGTTGTTGACCGTTGCCGTCGACAGCCCGAGGAAGGCGGCAATGTCCTGATGCGAGCAGTCGTGGATGAAGAACAGCGCGGCCGGCTCGCGCAGGGTGTCGGGCAGTTCCGAGATCGCGGCCAGCGCCGCCGCGGCTTGCCGCCGCTGCTCGAGAATGTGGTCCGCCGGAGCATCGTCGGTCGGCACATCCTCGGCCTCGGTCAGCGGCACCGCCTGCAGCCGTTTGCGCCGGATCACCCGAAAGGCGTGATGGCGGACGATCCCCCTCAGCCAGCCGGGAAAGGCCGCCGGCTCGGTGAGGGTGGGCAGCGCGGTCCAGGCGGCGACAAAAGCCTCCTGAACCACGTCCTCGGCCTGCTGGAAATCGCCGACCTGCGCCAGCGCCGAGCCGAAGGCGAAATGCTGGAAGCGCCGCGTCAACTCGACAAAGGCGCCGACATCGCCAGCGCGCGCCTTGCGAACCAGTTGTTCGTGATCCATCGCGATTGCCCTCTCACCCCAGAGGTGCCGGGGAGGGCAGCTTAGCTTTACGAACGAATGGAAAAAAAGTGGGGCAGGGCCCGAGGGGCTAATTCGCGTAGCGCGCCGTGAGGTCCCGGGAAATTTTCGAGCCCTCGTCGATATAGCGGCGGATCGCCACCTGGGCTGCCGGCGTGCAGGTCCGGTAGGTCTGCTGGAAGCCATTATAGCCGCGGTTGAAGCCCGCGATCATGCGCGCCCTGCGGTCGCCGCTGGGGGTTTCGGCGTCGATCAGCGCCTGCATCTGGTTGCGCCACTTGGCGCCTTCATTGTTGCCGCAAATACCCCGGAGGTAGTGCAGGGTGCCGAGGATTTCGGCCAGCCGCGCCAGTTCGCCGTCGAACGGCGCGGCCGCGTCCTCGGCCCGCGCGGGGGTCGCAAGGCAGGCGAAAAGCACGAGGACGATGGCGAAGAGGCGGTTTGACATATGGGGGTCATATGCCTTTCCAATGCGCAGGAAGCAAGGCTGAGGCTACCCCGAACTCAGGCCGAGAGCAGGGCTCTGGCTGACGCGATCACCTCGTGCAGGCCGCCGGTCAGCCTGAGATCGCCGAGCGCGTCGGGGGCGAGCCATTTGAAATCGTCGTGCTCGTCGTTGAGAACGGGCTCGCGGGCGAGCCAGCGCGCCGCGAACGACATGATGAGATAGTGTCCGCCGCCGCTCGCTGCCGGCAGCACCTCGCGCCAGCCGGCGAGACCGCCGATCTCGATGGTCAGCCCGGTCTCCTCGTCGACCTCGCGGTGCAGGGCCGTATGCAGGCTCTCGCCGAATTCCACCCGGCCGCCGGGCAGCGAATAGAAGCCCTTGGCCGGCGAGCGCGCCCGCCGCACCAGGAGGATCTCGCCATCGCGGAAGATCACCGCGCTGACCGCAAGCTGGGGATGGGTGGGCGTGGACGAGGTCACGGCATGATCCCGAAACGAGGATACCGGTTTCGCTGGCGACAAACGCCACCGGCGTTTGCGCAGGCGATCATGCCCGATGAATCGGCCGAAGTCTCATTCGACCATCAATGGGTCATGATATATTCGACGTCGCCCTCGGACCCGCCATTGATGACGCCCCCGGCGGCCATGACCAGCGGCTTGACCCAATGGATCGCCTGTTCCGCGAGCTTGGCGCGGGTCTTGTCCTGACTGGCCTCGCGCATGGCCTGGCCGACGGCGGTGAGGATCGAGGTCATGGTGTTGGTGAGCTGATCGAACTCGGCGCGGATGGCGGGATCCGCCGACTCGTAGGCCGAGATCGCGAGGTCGCGCGCCCTGAAATTGGAAGCCGTGAAGTGCTCAGCATAGGATAGCGGATGCCACTCCAGGAAATCGTCGGCGCATTCCGGGATGTCCGGGATCATCTCCAGAAGCATGACGGCTTCATTGAAATGATTCAGGTAGTCGGTCGCAAGACCGGTGCGGGGATTGATATTGCCAGCACGCAACTCTTCGGCGCGCGCCTCTCCGTCGAGCTCCTCCGCCGGCGCGTGGTTGCTTGGCACGTGTGATAAGGCCATCGAGTTCATCTGCCGCAGTTTTGACATCCCGAGTTAAAAGGTCCTGAAGAGATGGATAATTTGGCGACATAATGTGTGGACGGTTCGTAATTACCTCTCCTCCCGCGGCGCTCCGCGAGATGTTCGACTATGCGGAACAGCCTAATTTTCCGCCACGGCACAATATCGCGCCAACGCAGCCGATCCCGGTCGTCATCGTCGAAAATGGCGCGCGGCATTTCCGGTTGATGCGCTGGGGATTTCTGCCGGCCTGGGTCAAGGACCCCCGTCCATTCACGCTGCTGATCAACGCCCGCGCCGAGACCGTGAGGGACAAGCCCGCCTTCAAGAATGCCTTCAAGCGGCGGCGCTGTCTGATCCCGGCGGACGGCTATTACGAATGGCAGGCGGCCGATGGACGCAAACGGCCGTTCTTCATCTTTCGCCGCGACGGCCATTCGTTCGGACTCGCGGGACTCGCGGAAACCTGGATCGGCCCCAATGGCGAGGAACTCGACACGGTCGCCATCGTCACCGCGGCCGCGCGCGCCGATCTGGCCGAACTGCATCATCGCGTCCCCGTGACGATCGCGCCTGCGGATTTCGCGCGCTGGCTGGACTGCGCCGCGTTCGATGCCGATGCGGCGATGGATCTGCTTCATGGGCCGGGGGAGGGCGAGTTCGCCTGGCACGAGATATCGATCAGGGTCAATCACGTTGCCAATGACGACGCGCAACTGGTTCTGCCGATATCAGAGGAGCAGCGCGCGGCGGAGGCGCCGAAGCCGAAAAAGGCCGCGGCCCGCAAGCCGGCGCCGCCGGACGACGGGCAGGGGTCGTTGTTTTGAACCATCGCCGTCGTCCCGGCCAAGCGAAGCGCGAGCCGGGACCCATAACCCCAAATGTCGATGTTTCGCTGGGTTGGAGCCACAGCCGGACCAAAGCTCACGGCTGTGGCTATAGGCGCCGGCCTTCGCCGGGACGACAAATAGAAATAGAATCTGTGCGCATCACCTAAAGATGTTCAGCGCGGCATATTGCAGCAGCATGATGGTCTTGGCATCGACGATGCGCGCCGATGCGATCATCGCCAGCGCCTCGTCGACCGGCAGTTCGATGACCTCGATGTCCTCGCCTTCGGACGCGATCCCGCCACCGGCGCCGACCCGCATCCTCGGTTCATATTCGGCGATGAAGAAGTGCAGCTTCTCGGTGACCGAGCCCGGGCTCATGAAGGCTTCGAAGACTTTTGTGATCTCGCCGAGGCGATAGCCGGTCTCCTCCTCCGCCTCGGTGCGGATTCGCGCCTCCGGAGATGCGTTGTCGAGCAGGCCGGCGGCGGCCTCGATCATCAGGTCGTCATGGCCGTTGACATAGGCCGGATAGCGGAACTGCTTCACCAGCACCACGCTGCGCTGTGCCAGATTGTAGGGCAGCAGCACGGCGCCATTGCCGCGGTCATAGGTCTCGCGGCGCTGGGTCTGCCACTCGCCATTGGCGCGCCGCCATTCGAACGTGGTGCTCTTGAGGGTGTAGTGGTTGTCGGAGAGCAGGCGGACGTCGTTGACGCGGATGCGGTCGGAAACAGTCATGAACAATTCCTCGCCGCCATGAGGCTCAAGCACGATGGATTTTCATTGGATAGACCTGTCGGCGAACTTGGTCTACCTCGCCCCGCTTGCGGGGAGAGGTCGAAATTCGCGCCAGCGAATTTCGGGTGAGGGGGACTCACCGCGCAGTCGGTGTTTGAGGAAGCAGCCCCACCCCAACCCTCTCCCCGCAAGAGCGGGGCGAGGGAGCACACCTCGCGCGCTGAAGCAGTGCAACCTGATCTCATCATGCCCGGGCTTGAATAGGCCCGCGCTCACGGCGTCGGCTCGCGGCCGTCGAGCCATTTGGCGTAGAGGATGCGGTCCTGCTCGGCATAGTCGAGCGTCTCGTAGAAAGCCTGGACCTTGGTATTTTCGCGCCGCACGATCAGCATCAGCTTCGGGATGCCGCGCTCGCGCAGCCATTGTTCGGCCGATGTCATGATGATGCGGCCAAAACCCTTGCCGCGGCAGTCCGGATCGACGCTGACATAGTTGACCCAGCCGCGATGGCCGTCATGGCCGACCATGACCGAGGCAACGATATGCGTGCCGTCGCGGCCGAGCAGCACCGCCGCGTTGCCGTCGCGGCGCGCCAGCGCGATATCGGCGGCCGGGTCGTTCCAGGGGCGCGTCAGTCCGCAGCGTTCCCACAGTGCAATAACCGATGCAACGTCGTCGTCCTCGATCGGCGCGATCGAGAGAGTACTCGCGAAGTCCATGTCGAGACGCCTCCCGCTTACAGAATCAAAAGCACCGACTGACAATCTAACGCCGTTTCCTGACATGTTTCTTTCACAGCAATGAGATCGTCTCTAATGCGCGCAATGCGGGTGTCAACAGGTGTTTCGCGTCACATGGAGTTCCCGGGGCGAGTGCATCCGGCCTAAAGAACCTTGCCCGGATTCATGATGCCCAGGGGGTCCAGCATCGCCTTGACCTGCCGCATCAATTCGATCGCGACCTTGTCCTTCACCGCGGGCAGCTCGTCGCGCTTGAGCACGCCGATGCCGTGCTCGGCCGAGATCGATCCGCCCAACCTGAGCACGATCTCGAACACCACGGCATTGACCTCGTGCCAGCGGGCCAGGAAATCGGCGGCATTGGCGCCGACCGGCTGGCTGACATTGTAGTGGATGTTGCCGTCGCCGAGATGGCCGAACGGAACCGGGCGGGCGCCCGGAATGAGCTTGACCACGGCGGCATCGGCCTGCGCGATGAAATCGGGCACCGCGGCGACCGGCACGGAAATATCGTGCTTGATCGAGCCGCCCTCCGGCTTCTGCGCCGCCGACATCTCGTCGCGCAGCTTCCACAAGGCCTGGCGCTGGCTGAGATTGGCCGCGATCACGGCGTCGTCGACGATGCCGTCCTCCAGTCCTCTGGTCAGGATCGCTTCCAGGGTGGCGCGGGCGTCGTCGCGTGGCGACGACAGTTCCATCAGCACGTACCAGGGATGCTTGACCGACAGGGGATCGCGGATGTCGATGCCGTGGCGGATCGAGAAACCGACCGCGATCTCGGACAAGAGTTCGAAGCTCGTCAGGCTGCCGGCGGCCTCGGCCTGCGCGATCGCCAGCAGCTTCAGGGCCTGCGCCGGCGAGGCGAGCCCGACCAGGGCGGTCTCGACCGCGCGCGGCTTCGGAAACAGTTTCAGCGTCGCCGCGGTGATGATGCCCAGCGTGCCTTCGGCGCCGATGAAGAGGTTGCGCAGGTCGTAGCCGGTATTGTCCTTCTTCAGCTTCGACAGCCCGTTCAGCACGCGCCCGTCGGCCAGCACGACCTCGAGCCCGAGCGCCATCTCGCGCGCCACGCCGTAGGCCAGCGCAGCGGTGCCGCCGGCATTGGTGGAGAGATTGCCGCCGATGGTGCAGCTGCCTTCGGCGGCGAGCGACAGCGGGAACAGCCGGTCGACCTCGGCGGCGCGCTGCTGCGCGATCTGCAGCACCACGCCGGCCTCGCAGGTCATGGCGTTCGAGGCGGTATCGACCTCGCGGATCCTGTCCATGCGCTTGAGCGACACCACCACCTCGCCATGATGCGGGGTCTGCCCGCCGACGAGGCCGGTGTTGCCGCCCTGCGGCACCAGCGCGATGGCGTGTTCGGTGGCGAGCCTGCAGATCGCGGCGACATCCGCCGTCGAGCCGGGCCGCAGCACCAGCGGCGAGCGGCCCTTGAACAGGTCGCGCTCCTCGGTGACGTAAGGCGCGATCTCGGCCGGTTCGGTCACCGTATATTTGTCGCCGACGATGCGCTTGAACCTGGCGATCAGCTCGGGCGGAAGCGGCGGCGCCGAGGGCTGGACGATATTCATTGCTGCTGGTCTCCGGTCTCTTTGTCCCGTCGCTTGTGGCCCGGTTTTTTCTCCGCTTACGCCGCGGCGCGGCGCAGCCGGTCGTTGATGGCCTCGCCCAGTCCGTCTGCAGGGATGGGCATCACCGCAATGGCCGTTGCCGCGCGCGCGTCGAGCGCGCGAAGATAGCCGAAAAGATGGGCGGCGGCCTCGGCCAGATCGCCGCTGGCCGATAAATTCATCACCGCGGTCGCCGCATTGGCCCCCGTCACCGTCGCCGGGCCGAAGGCCAGCAGGGCTTCGCCGGGCTCGACCCTGGTGGCGTTGAGTCGAACGGGGGTGCGTGGTGCGTAATGCGAGGCCAGCATGCCCGGGGCAAGCGGCTGGGAGTTCGTCGAGAAGGCCTCCGCGGGCGGTTGCGCCAGCCGTCGTCCCAGCACGCGCTCGATCTCAGTGCGCGGCACCCCGCCCGGCCGCAGCAGCATCGGCTGGGCGAAGCACCCGACGATGGTGGATTCGACGCCGACCTCGACCGGCCCACCGTCGATGATGAGGTCTATTCGCCCCCCGAGGTCGCTCTCCACATGGGACGCCGTGGTCGGCGACACGCGGCCCGACAGATTGGCCGACGGTGCCACCACCGGCTTGCCGAACGCCTCCAGCAGGGCCATGGCCACGGGATGGGCGGGAACCCGCAGCGCGACGGTGTCGAGTCCGGCGGTGGCCAGGTCGGCGACGCTGCAGTGGGGCGCCCGGGGCACCACCAGCGTCAGCGGGCCGGGCCAGAACGCCCAGGCCAGCGCGATGGCGTCCGGACCGAGCTCGCCGATGGCGCGCGCCGCCTCCAGGCAGTCGACATGGGCGATCAGGGGATTGAAGGCGGGCCGGCCCTTGGCCTGATAGAGCCGCGCCACCGCGGCCGGATTGGTGGCGTCCGCGCCGAGCCCATAAACCGTCTCGGTCGGGAACGCGACCAGGCCGCCCCTGGCGAGGCAGCGCGCGGCCTCGGCCACGGCGGCCTCGCCGGCGGGCAGAATCGCGGTTGTCAGGCCTAATTTCACAGGAGACATAAATCCTTGTTCCGGCTTCTTGCAGTGGGCGGCATGCACGGCTATAAGCCGCCTCCTTAGTCGGAGTGTGGCTCAGCCCGGTAGAGCACTGCGTTCGGGACGCAGGGGTCGCAGGTTCGAATCCTGCCACTCCGACCATGATTCATTCGTTTTTCTCGTCTCTTTTCCACCCTCGGTCAAGTTGACCACCGTTTCGACCGCCGAAACGCAGCGGCCCTTTTGGCCCGCTGCCGCAACCGTGCGGGTGGTCGGGGTGATGGTGGCCATAGGTGTTCTGAAGGACTCCGGGGACATCGGTGTGTTTCATCCGCGATCAGGGTAGGGGCGCGCTGTCCCACCATTTGAGGACTCGCAACGCCCGCAATGTTAGCCAGCGGGAAGGCTGGCCTTGGCTGTCACCGACCGAAAACCAGATTCGGCCGGGCAAGGTCCAGTCGAGCGCCCATGTCCCGTCAGGCAACTTTTTCGATCGTAGATGCGCTACCGCTTCATTCAGTCTTCGATCTGGTGCCACGCCGGAGAGCAGTGCTGATGCGCGGAAATAGTCGAGCGCGCGCAGCGCGTCATATCGCCAGCGATTGGGGTGAAGCAGGGCGAGAAAGCGTTCGTCCGCTGGCTGCCCTGTCCTGAGACGACGATAAAGCTGCCGCGAAAGGAGATATTCCTCGCCCGATCGACGTGCGTCGCGGGAATCGGGTGTTCCGCCTGTCGCACGCTCGTACTCCAGCAGTCCTTCGAGAACGTTTATCGTGCTGGCGAAGGACGAGCAGATTGATCCGTTGGCCCGTTCGCAATTCCAGCCGCCGTCGACTTGGCGCTGGACGAGCAGGCGCGATACGATGCCGGACACATCGACGCCGAAATAAGCACCATCTGCTACCGTTCGACCGTTGATGCACTCTTCCGTCTCGCCCTGCCAGTAGGGCTGGCCACCTTCGTCCCAATGACAGTTGAGCCCGATGAGTTCGATTGTCCGCCGCGCGCTCGCACTCCTGGGATAAAGGCCGAATTCACGCAACTGGTTCAGCGAGAAGCAGGTCGCCGTCCACGGTTGACCCTGCTCTTTCCACTCCGCGCCCGTGAAGCCGGCGGGAAGGAACGCGCCGCCTGCCCATTGCCCATCGGCATCTTGAACCGAAAGCAGCTTCGCTCCCCAACCCTCGGTTTCGACTTTCGCCCGTTCGACCGCATACTCTGCCTCGGTTGCATCGAGCAGATCGCGCATCACCTGCCAACGGATTGCCGGATCGGAATCGAGGAGCCATTCGATTGGGTTTGGAAAGTCTTGGGGTGCCATCACGTAATCCACTCATCGCGTTCTCACCGCGAAAATTGGGAATGACGCGGCTGAACAATTCGCATATTCCCAATCATGGCGATGGTTTTGCTCCTGACGTATTCAACCGCATAGCAGAATTTGCGCGACAGATTTCTGCTGTGCGATCCACGCTTGCCCCGGCGCTGGAGCGGACCCCGCAGCCGGCCGACCGCGAATCACCGGATCGTGCTAGAAGGTGCGCAGTCAATCGTCCGGAGGATGAACGGCTTGGGTACCATCGGCTCGCGTGCCTTTCAAAATGCACGGCTGCAGAAGAAACACAGGAAGCAGGCAGAAGCCGTGTTGGCGGCGGCGTACACCGCCTACGGCAACGGCAGGCATGCCGATGTCGAGGCCGCGTGCAGGCAGATCGTGCAGGTCCTGCCGGATTATTTCGAGGCCTTGCACCTGCTGGGAGTCTGCCTGATCGATCGCGGCAGCCTCGAGGAAGCAGTTCAGGTGCTGCAACGCGCCGTTGCCGTCAGTCCGCGATCGGCGGATGCCCATTGCGATCTCGGAGCGGCGCTCTTTGCATTGAAGCGTTATGACGATGCGCGCGTTTGCCAGGAAAAGGCGATTGCGCTCAATCCGAAATTCCCGATGGCTCTGACCAATCTCGGCAACACCCTGATGCATGCGGGGCGGGCGGAGCAGGCGATCGAGTTCCATGACCGGGCCATCGCATTGAAGCCGGACTATGCCGACGCCTATTGCAACCGGGGCATGGCGGAGAATTGGCTCGGTCAGTGGGAGCGGGCCGCCCGGAGTTTCGATCGCGCCTTGTCGCTGACGCCGAGGCATCTGGAAGCCATCGTCGGCAGGGGCATGGTCAACCTCGAAACCCGGCAGTACGAGGCTGCGGAGATTGCGTTCAACACCGCGCTCGAACTCAAGCCGAACAGCGCCAAGGCCCTGGCGCATCGCGGACGGCTTCACCTGCAGCTTCACCGGGTGGCCGAGGCGAGGGCGGATTTCGACGCGGCGCTGGGGCTTGTGCCGACGCTGGAATTGGCCTTGCGCGGCAAGGCGGCCGCCGCTCTTCTCTCGGCCGACGCGACGCAGGCATTGGCTGCCACGATCAAGCTGCTCGAGCAAAATCCGAAGTCTGAAATCGCGCTCGCCCTGATGGGCTCTTGTCTCGCAGGCCGGGGCGAGATCGCGTCGGCGATCGAACATTTCGATCGGGCGCTGGAGATCAAGCCCGACTTCGAGGATGCGATCACGAAAAAGATCTTCGCTCTCGATTTTCTTCCAGACGCGGATGTCGCCCTGCTGCAGAAGGCGCGGCGCTATTGGTGGACTGCGATCGGGGCCGCCATTGCCCAAAGACCGCTGCCGCCCCGGCAACTCGATCCGCAGCGACCGATCGTGGTGGGTTACGTCTCCGCCGACTTCAGAAGGCATTCGGCGGGGTTCTCATTCCAGCCGGTGCTGCGCCATCACGATCACGCCGACTTCCAGGTGATCTGCTACTCCTGCTCGCCGCGGCAGGATGAAGTCACCGACGAATTCCGGTCAATGGCGGATCGCTGGGTGGATGCGATGACGCTGTCCGATGACGCGTTGGCAGATCGTATTCAAGCCGACAATGTCGACATCCTGGTCGATCTGTCGGGGCATTCGGCCGGCAACCGTCTGAGAGTTTTCGCGCGCAAACCGGCCCCCGTTCAGGTTTCGGCCTGGGGAAATCCGACCGGCACCGGCCTTCCGACCATGGACTATGTCCTCGCCGATCCGGTCTCCATCCCGGAATCGGTTCGGCATCTCTTTGCCGAGAAGATCCATGACTTGCCGTGCATGCTGACGGCAACTCCGATTCCGGGGCTGCATCGGCCTGAGTTGCCGATGATCCGCAACGGCTATGTCACCTTCGGCGTATTCAACAGGATCGACAAGATATCCGATGAAGCGCTCGCGGTCTGGTCAAGGTTGCTGCACGCGGTGGCGGGATCGAAGATCGTCATCAAGCATCTTGCGCTGGACGATTCCATGCTCCGCAATGGCCTGATTGCTCGCTTCCAGGCACATGGCATCCCTGAGGATGCCGTTATCTGTCTGGGCGCAACCGCGCGTACGGAGCATCTGTTGGCCTATGCTGATATCGACATCTCGCTCGATCCGTTTCCGCAGAATGGTGGCGCCAGCACCTGGGAATCGCTGCACATGGGGGTGCCCGTGATCGCCAAGCTCGGTCATACGCCGTCATCGCGCGCCGCCGGTGCGATCCTGAAGGCAATTGGTCTGGACGACTGGGTTGCGAGTGACGGCGACGGCTACGTCGCGATTGCACGGATGTTCGTCGACAGGCCCGCCGATCTGGCGCGTTTGCGACGGGAATTACCGGGACGAATCCTGCAGTCCGCTGCGGGGAACGGCGAGATCTACACGCGCTGCGTCGAGGCGGGCTATCGTCAATTCTGGCGCCGTTATTGCGCGTCACAGAGCGGAAATGCAGCCGGCCTTTAGCGGTGTTTTCGTCGGGTCGCTCAGGCGACGACGACGGTCGCAATCCTGGACCTGAGCGCCGTGAGCCCTGCGCTGCCCTCCGCGCGCGCGTCGACGATCAGGGTATCGATGCGCTCGACCGGACAGAAGCCGACGCGGCTGGTCAGGCCGATCTTGGCGTGGTCGGCGAGGATGAACACGCGCTTGGCCGCCGTCGCCATGGCGCGCGCGATGTCGGCCTCGGCGACGTCGAAGCTGGTGGCGCCGTAGCGGGCATCGATGCCGACCGGCGACAACAGGGCGATGTCCGCCTGCCAGCGTAGCACCTCCGACACGGCCGCGGCGCCGAAGGTGGCCGGCATGGTTTCGCCGAGCTCGCCGCCGAGCACCAGCACCTTGTTCGTGCGCGGGACGCCGCTGCCGATGGTGGTGGCGACCTCGAACGAATTGGTGACGATGGTGAGGCCCGACAGGGTGGCGAGCTCGCGGGCGAGCACCGACATCGTGCTGCCGGCGTCGAGCAACAGGGTCTGGCCGGGACTGATCAGCCGCACTGCTGAGCGGGCGATGCGGGTCTTCTCCTCCAGCCGCACCTTCGCGCGCACCGCGAGCGGCGGCTCGGCGTCGGGTGTGATCGCCATCACCCCGCCATGGACGCGGCGCAACTCGCCGCGCGCCTCCAGCGCCAGCACGTCGCGCCGCACCGTCTCGCGCGACACCTTGAGGTCCAGCGCGATGGCGTCGCTGGTCGCCCGGCCGCGGGTGGCGAGCAGCGCGCGGATGCGCTGGTGGCGATCCTCCTGCAGCATCAGTGGTCTCGTCGCGACAGCCGCGCCAGCAGCTGGTGCATGGCGAGGGCTGCGATGCACACCACGACCATGATGCAGGTGGAGAAGGCCGCCGCCTGCGACACGAAGCCAGCCTCGTCGAGCCGCATCACCGACACCGCAGCCATGCTCACCGACGGCGTCACCAGGAAGATCACCGCGGACAGCGTCACCATCGAGCGCATGAACAGGAAGAAGAACACCGCGACCAGGGTCGGCGCCATCACCGGGACGATGACATGGGCCAGCACCTGGGCCGTGCCGCTGCCGAGACAGGTCGCCGCCTCCTCGAGCGCAGGCGGCACCGCGCGCATGCCGGTGACCATGGTGAGAAAACCCTGGGTGTGATAGTGGTAGAAATTACACAGCGCCAGCAGGAAGGCCGAGCCGTACAGCAGCGCCAGCGGCGAGCCGGCGACGTTGAAGGCGAAGATGTAGGACAGCCCGAGCACCAGGCCCGGTACGCCGACCGGCATCACCGCCAGAAGATAGAGCGCCTTGGCCGCCAGCGGTGGCAGCCGCCGGCTGCCGTAGACCAGCAGGAACAGCAGCAGCGTGCCGAGGGTCGCCGCGGTGAGCGACACCCACAGCGAGGTCACCAGCGGGGCGTAGCCGCCGCTCACCGTGATGTCGTAGTGCTTGAGGGTGAATTCGAGCTTGTAGGGCCACAGGCGCATGAAGCTGGCGAACACCACCACGCCGATCACCGCGAGGATGGCGAGCGACACCGTGGTGCTGGCAAGGAACAGCGGGATGTCACGCCTGGGCACATAGCGTATTTCCGGCGGCACCGCGCCCTCGGCGCCGGCGCCGAACTGGCGCTGGGAGGCGACGCGCTCGATATAGACCGCAACGCCGGTCGGCGCGAGCAGCAGCAGGCCGACCACCGCCCCCATGCCGAACTTCATCTGGCCGGTGACCTGATTGTAGATCTCGGTCGCCAGCACCGCGAAGTCGCCGCCGATGACAACCGCATTGCCGAAGTCGGTGATGGTGACGGTGAACACCACGAAACCGGCGCTGAGCAGGCCGAACTTCACGTTGGGCAATGTGATGTCGAAGAACTGCCGCCACGCGGTGGCGCCCATCACTTCGGCGGCGTCGTAATAGCGGGCGTCGCTGTGGGCGAGCGCGGCTTTCAGGATCAGCACCGCCTGCGGCAGGGCGTAGAGCACGTCGGCGATCAGGAGGCCCGGAAAGCCGTAGACGTTGAGGCGCACGCCGATGAGGTTCGAGACCAGCCCGTTGCGGCCGAGCAGGAAGATCAGGCCTAATCCCAACACCAGGGACGGTGCGAGCATCGGCAGCGCCAGCACCGCGGCGGTGAAGCGTCGGCCCGCCGCCCCGCTGCGGGTCATCGCGTAGGCTAGGACGAAGCCGACCACCAGGCAGATGACGGTGGTGGCGATGCCGAGCATCAGGCTGTTCAGCACCGCGCGGCCAATGCCGGGCGTGGTGGCGAGCGACGCGAAATTGGCAAGGCCGATGCTGCCGTCGTCGGCGAGAAAGCTCCGCCCCAGCATCATCAGCAGTGGAAACAGGAAGAACAGCGCCAGCGCCAGCGCGGGCACCGCCACCGCGACGGTGACCAGCAGCCTCTCGCCGCTCAACGCGCGCCGCCACCGCTGGCTGGCGGCGATCGCGACATCGGCGGTGCTCATGCGCGCACCCAGCCGCAGACCGAGGGCACCACCGACACCGCGACAACGGCGCCCGGCACGATGCCCTCGACGTGGCCGGTCTGCACCAGGATGTCGCGACCCTTCCAGGCGACGCGAGCCCGACTGATATGGCCGAGAAAGGTGACATCGACCACCCGACCGTCGCCGCCGGCCGAGGGGGTCAGGCTGATCTGCTCGGGCCGCACGCAGGCGATGAGGGCGCCATCGGCCCCGGCCGGCCGCGAGGCGAGCAGCGCCGGCGCCGCCTCCCGCACCCAGTCCTCCGGCAACAGGTTGCTTGAGCCCATGAAGTTGGCGACGAAGCGGGTGCGCGGGGTGAGATAAAGCTCCGCGGGACTGCCGACCTGTTCGATGCGGCCCTGGTTCATGCAGACGATCTTGTCGGCCAGCACCAGCGCCTCTTCCTGATCGTGGGTGACCATGATGGTGGGGATGCCGAGGCGACGCTGCAGGTCGCGAATCTCGATGCGCAGTTCGGCGCGGACCTTGGCGTCGAGGGCGGACAGCGGTTCGTCGAGCAGGATCAGCGCGGGGTCGACCGCCAGCGCCCGCGCCAGCGCCACGCGCTGCTGCTGGCCGCCGGAGAGCTGATGGGGGAAGCGTTCGCCGAGTTCGGGCAGCTTGATCAGCCCGAGCAGAGACTCGACCCGCGCGGCGATCTTGTCGCGGTCGACCTTGCGGATGCGCAGGCCGTAGCCAATGTTCTCGGCCACCGTCATGTTGGGGAACAGCGAGTAGGACTGGAACACGATGCCGAAGCCGCGCTCGCGCGCCGGCACAGCGCCGAGGTCGCGCCCGCCGAACGTCAGCCGGCCGCCGTCGGCCGGCATCAGTCCGGCGATGATGCGCAGCAGCGTGGTCTTGCCGCAGCCGCTGGGCCCGAGCAGGCAGACGAACTCGTGCTCCTGCACGGTGAGCGAGATGCCGTCGAGCGCGACGAAGCCGTCGAACGTCTTGGAGAGGTTGTCGAGGTCCAGGGTCATGCCGAGTTCATGGCTGTGTCGAGGCCAGCAGCGGCGCAGCGGCGGATTGGGACGGCGCCCCGCGGGCGCCGTCGATCCGCGTTACGGTGCCCGCGCGCGGCTCAGCGGCCAATGGTGGACTGCCAGGTTTTCAGGATGGCGTCGCGCTGCGCCGCCGATTTGACGAAGTCGATCGGATAGACCGCGCTCTGCACATTGGCTGGAAAGCCGGCGGCCTTCGCGGCCTTCGCCGGCTCGGTGCCGGTGATCGTCACCAGCTCCTTGTACTTGGTGTAGAGCGTCGCGCTCTTGGCCGACAGCGTCCAATCGAGGAAGCGCTTGGCGTCGTCCTTGTTCCTGGCGGCCTTCATCAGCGCGGAGGCCTCCAGCTCATAGCCGGCGCCGTCGGTGGGGATCACCATCTTCACCGGAAAACCTTCCTCGATCGACTTGATGGCGGCGAATGCCAGCGAACCGCCGATGGCGAACTCGCCTGCGCGCGCCGCCTTGCACGGCTTGGATCCCGACTTGATGTACTGGGCGACGTTGCCGTCGAGCGCCTTGAGGAGTTTCCAGCCGTTCTCCTCGCCCTTCGACTGCAGGATGCCGGCGAGTTGCATGTAGCCGGTGCCTGACGACACCGGGTTCGGCAGCACGACCTCGCCCTTGTAGACCGGGTTGGTGAGGTCCTGCCATGAGGTCGGCATCGGCAGGTTCTTGGCCTTGAGCAGCTCGGTGTTGACGCAGAACGCGGTGACGTAGCCGGTGGCGGCAAACCAGAGACCGTCGGCGCCCTTGGCGGAGGTCGGTAATGTGTCGGCGCCCTTGACGGCGTAGGGCTCGAGCAGGGCGGTGATGCGCGGGTCGAGCATGTTGGTGACGGCCCAGCCCCAGATCACGTCGTGCTGCGGGTTGCCGGCCTCGGCCAGGATGCGGGCGCCGAGGTCGCCGGTGGAGAGGCGCAGCACCTTGATCTCGACGTCCGGCAGGTCGGCTTTCGCAGCCTTGACGTAATCGGCGATCTCGTCCTCTTCCAGCGCCGTGTAGACAGTCACCGGGCCGGCCTGGGCCACCCCGGTGAAGAGGGCGAGTGCCGCGCCCGCCAGAAGGCCCCATTTCGCGAACTGCAACATCCCCATGTCTCCCTGCGGGTTACCAAGCTGGCGCCGGCTGGGACGCCCTGTGCATTTCCGTGGATATTGGCAAGTTTGTGTTCCTGCGTCGAGCATGAATGCTCGTCTGTCGTGCAATTCAGCAAGTGCCCATAGGTTGGGCAGGGCGTGGTCTGATCGCCGACGCAAACGTCTCCGCGTTGCGTTACTGCGGAAGAAATATCCGCTATCCACCCAAGACCACGACGTGACGCGGCTCGACGCTGATGTAGACATCGCGCCCTAACGCCAGCGGCTCCATCGCGGCGCAACGGACGACCAGGTGTTGCGCTCCCCAGGCGACGTGCACTTGCGTGAAATCTCCCTGAAAGACCGTCTGCGTGATCGCGCCGCGCCAGACGTTTTGCGAGGCGGCCGGTGGCTCCGTCGCAATTCGCAGATGCACGGTCCGCACCGAGACAACCGGTTCGGCGGCAACGGGGCGTCCATAGGCCATGCCGTGGACGATGTGTCCGTCGGCGGTTTCGAGTGCGATCAACCCGGCCGTGTCGAGATCCGGACGATGGCGGCCTTGAATGAGGTTGGCCGAACCGACGAAATCCGCGACGAAGGCGCTGTTGGGCAGCCGATAGATTTCGTCGGGCGTCCCGGTCTGCTCGATCAATCCGTCACGCATCACGACGATGCGGTCCGACATCGCCAGCGCTTCCTCCAGGTCGTGGGTGACGTAGACGGAGGTGATGCCGAGGCGATGCTGAAGCTCGCGCAGCTCGATGCGCATGTCGGCGCGCAGTTTGGCATCGAGATTCGACAGCGGTTCGTCGAACAACAGAACCGAAGGCTGGAACACGAAGGCACGCGCCAGCGCGACCCGCTGCTGCTGTCCGCCGGACAGCTGCGCCGCCCGGCGCGATGCGAAACTGCGCATCTGCACCATGTCGAGCGCGGCATGCACCTTTTCCGTGATCTCCGCCGCCCCGACACGCCGCACCCGCAATCCATAGGCGACGTTGTCGAATACGGTCATGTGCGGCCAGATGGCGTAGGACTGGAACACCATGGACAGGCCGCGCTTCTCGGCGCGCAGGTTGATGCCGCGGTCCGCCGAATAGACCGTGGCGCCGTCGATGCGGATTTCGCCCGCGGTCGGCTGCTCGAGACCGGCGATGGCGCGCAAGGTCGTGGTCTTGCCGCAGCCGGACGGGCCCAGCAGCGTCAGCTGCTCGCCGGGCAGGACGCTGAAGCTGACGCCGCGCACCGCGGCGACGCCGCCATAAGACAATTCGAGCCGATCGACTTCGATGTGCGGCGTCGGTGATGATGACGATGCGGGGATTTGCGGCGACGCGGGCATGAGTCCTGACATCCTAGTCGACGGGGTGGGCGCCGACGCGGCGTGTGACGGCAACAAGCACGATCATGGCGACGGCGACCACCAGCGTCTGGATCAGCGCCAGTGCGGCGGTGAGTTCCGAACTGGTCCCGAACCATGATTCGACGATCGACGGCGTGATCACCTTGGAATGCGGGCCCATCAGCAGGATGGAGGCGCCAAGCTCGCGGATACTGGCAATGAACAGCAGCAGCCAGGCGGCGACCAGACCCGGTGCGAGCAGCGGAATCGTCACCGTCCGCACCCGGAACGCCCACGGCGCACCGCACATCTGCGCGCATTCCTCCAGGCTCTTGTCGATCTGCAGCATGACGCCCGCGATGGTGCGCACGCCGAGCGGCAGGAACACCGTGATGTAGGCGATCAGCAGCAACCATAGCGTTCCGTAGATCGGTATCGGAAACACCACCCAGGCCCACATCAAGCCGAACGCGAACACCAGCCGCGGCACCGCCTGCGGAAACATCACGACATATTCGATCAAGCCGCTGGCGGGCAGCCGCGAACGGTAGATCAGCCAGGCCAGCAGCCCCATCAGCACCACGCCGATCGTCGCGGTGCCGATGCCGAGCAGCAGGCTGTTGGTGAGCGCGGAGCGGACGGCATTCATGGTCATGGCGACCCGGAAATTGTCCAGCGTCCAGTTTCCGGCGGTGGGGAAGGCAACGGCGATCTTCTGCAACGATGCATAAAGCAGCGTGACCAGCGGCAGGCCGACCGCGGTGAGCAGATAGAGCAGGCAGACGGCGAGCAGCACCCAACGCAGCGGACCGACATCGCTCACCCGCGGCCGGAATGCCTTGCCGGTAATGGTGACGTAACTGCCGGCCATGACGATGCGCCGGTACAGGAACAGCATGAAGAACATCACCGCGAACAGCGATACACCCATCGCAGCCGCGACCTGGATCTTCGGCGGATATTGCTGCACCAGCTGGTAGATGGCGGTGGTGATCACGTAATAGCGGCTGGGCAGGCCGAGCACGAGCGCGGCGGCGAACGAGCCGAGCATTTCGGCGAACACGAAGATCGCGGCGCCGAGCACGCCGGGCACCACCAGGGGCAGGGTGATTCGCAGCATGGTGCGGAGCCGGCTCGCCCCGATGACCTGCGAGGCCTCCTCGAGCGCGGGGTCCATCGATTTCATGACCGCGGCGATCATGACGAATGCAACCGAGCCCTCGAACAGTGCCATGACCCAGGCGATGCCGTAGGCGGTATTGATGTCGATGAGATGCCCGCTGCCGCCGAGCGCGCGCCAGACCTGGTTGATGAAGCCGCTCTCCGGCGCGCCGAGCAGGCTCCATGCCAGCGCGCCGAGCAGCGGCGTCAGATAATAGGGCACCGCCATCAGTTGTTCGAACAGATGCCGGCCGGGCACGTTGGTTCGCGTCAGGATCCAGGCCATCACGAAGCCGAACACCAGGGCCATCACCGTGGCGGCGACGGACACCGTCAACGTATTGAGCAGGATCTGCGGGTATTGCAGGATGCCGTTGAAATTGTCGAAGCCGTAGGCGGTCGGCGGCCGCGCCTGCGGGTCGCCGACGTCGAGTGCGGCCTGAAAAAGAAAGAAGACGGGATACAGCACCAGGACCGCGGCGACGGCCGCGACCCCGTACCCGGCGATCCGCTGGGCGGAGATCGGCGATGTCGCAGATCGCACGGCCATCTTGCTCACAGGCCGAGCATGCCGTTCCATTCCTTGGCAAAGACATCGCGGTTGGCGGCGTAGTCGTCCCAGTCGGCGGGGTAGAGCAGCTTGAGATCACCCAGCCGCACGCCGGTCGGCATCGGCGGCGCGTCGGTGCGGACCGAGCCATAATAGAGATTCGGGTTGGTCTGGTACCAGGCCTGGCCACGCTTCGACATTGCCCAGTCCACGAACAGCTTGGCTGCTTCCGGATGCGGCGCCTTGCTGACGGCGCCGACGATCAGGGGCGTCGCCGGCAACCCGTCGGCCGGGGCCACGAATTCAACCTTTGCACCTTTGTCCCTGAACAGGATGTAGGCGGGATATTCCCCGATCGCGGTGATCATGTCGTCACCCTTGGCGAGCCGGTCGAACAACTGGACGCGGGAATCGAAGGCATGCGGGTTCTGCTTGGCGAACTCTTTCCAGAAGCCCGGCCCATACAGCTGACGCAGCGTGTACCACTGGACGAACTGCAGACCGGAGGCTGAGATCTTGCAGCTGATCGAGCCTTTCCAGCGCGGGTTCAGAATGTCCTGCCATGTCTTCGGCGCATCCGCGGGCGAGACTTTGGTTGCGTTGTAGGCGATGCCGGCGGGATCGACGCCGGTCCAGAAAAATGAACCAGCCGGGGAACTCAGATGGTCCGCCTTGTAGGCCGGCGTCTCCGGGGACAGGTAGTGCTCATAGCCGCCCTTCTTCTGGAAATCGACGGCCGGCGCCAGGTCGGAGAGTTGAATGACATCGACGTCGAAACGACCGGCTGAACGTTCCGACAGAATCTTGGTGTAAAGCGCGCCGGTCTGCGCCCGCACATAGCTGGTGTTGATCTTGGGGAAATCCTTGCGAAATCCTTCCATGATGCCGGCCGTGCCGGGCTCGTTCTCGTGACAATAGAACACGAGCTGACCTTCCTGCTCGGCCTTTGCCACATCGGCGTTGGTGGTGAAGTCAAGAACTGTCGTCGGTGATTTCAACGGTGCCTGCGCCAGCACGGCGGGTGCTGCAATCCCGAGCAGCGGCATCGCGGCGCCCACCTTGAGCAGGCTGCGCCTTGTCACATGGCTGTTTCTGCTGTCGGTCAATTCGCTCTCCCTGTGCCTGGTCTTCTTGTTTTTTTGTGACCGCTTCGATCCGGGCGACCCGAGCATCGATCGATGTGCCGGATGTTCCGCAGCGAGGACAGTCTGAACCAGGGCACCGGTTTTGACAACTGATGCTTGTGTCGCAGGGCGAATGATACGCAAGCACCGTGCTGTCAAATTTGGCACACAGCTTGCTCACACAGCTTGCGCATTGACGCCGGCAGATAAGCGCAGCACATTTCGATCGGGGCGCGAGCGACAGGCAACCGGGCATGGGTCTTTACCACTTCAAGAATTTCGAGATGCTCGATCCCGAAGCCGGGGAATTGCGCGGCGGCTGCGAACTGGTCGTCGAAGGCGACATCATCAGGGAGGTCTCGGACAAACCGATCAAGCTTGCCGATGCCGGCATGATCGACTGCGGCGGACGCACGCTGATGCCCGGCCTGATCGACAGCCATGTGCATGTGGTGCTGTCCGAGGTCGTGATCCGCAACATGGAAAGCGTGCCGCTGACCTTGATGACGGCGCGCGCCGCCGACCTCATGCGCAAGATGCTCGATCGCGGCTTCACCAGCGTTCGCGATACCGGCGGCGCCGACTGGGGCCTCAAGGAAGCCACCGAGAAATGGCTGTTGCCGGGGCCACGGCTGTTCATCGCCGGGCGCGCGATCGGTCCGACCGGCGGCCATAGCGACGGCCGTCGCCGCACCGATTTCGGGGTGCGCTGCCAATGTTGCAACGCGTTAAGCTTCTCCATGGGCGTCGCGGACGGCACGTCCGAAGTCCGCCGTGCCGTGCGCGAGGAAATGCGCCAGGGCTGTGACCATGTGAAGATCATGATGTCCGGCGGCGTCGCCTCGCCCTATGATCCGCTCGACAGCCTGCAGTTCTCGATGGACGAGGTGAAGGCAGCCGTCGAGGAGGCGCGGGCTTTCGGCCGCTATGTCTGTGCCCACGCCTATACGCCGCAGGCCATCACGCGCGCCGCGCAGGCCGGCGTGCGCACCATCGAGCACGGCAATCTCATTGACGACGCGTCGGCCAAGCTGATGGCCGAGCAGGGCATGTTCCTGGTCGCCAACCTCGTCACCTATTTCGAGATGAAGAAGCATGCCGCCGAATACGGCATGAGTTCCGACATGCTGGCCAAGAACGATCTCGTCATCGACGGCGCCCTGAAGTCGCTCGAAATCTGCAAGCGTCACGGCATCCCCGTCGCCTACGGCACCGACCTGCTCGGCCAGCTGCAGGTGGCGCAGTCGGAGGAATTCCTGCTGCGGGCGCAGGTGCTGTCGCCGGCCGAGATCATCCGTTCGGCGACCACGGTCGGCGCCCAGATCGTGCGCATGGAAGGCAAGATCGGCTGCCTGAGGCCGGGCGCCTTTGCCGATCTGCTCGTGGTCGACGGCAACCCGCTGCTGGACCTGAAGCTGTTTCAGGAGCAGGGCGCGCACCTTTCGGTCATCATGAAGGGCGGGCGTTTCCACAAGAACCGGCTGCAATGATGTCCGGGCAAATCCTGCTCAGGAATTTCGAATTGCGCGGACCGTCGCTTGAAGGCAAGGATCTTGCATAAGAGGAATCTTGCATAGGACCAGGCAGAGCTGATCTTTGGCTCATACAAATAGAGGCGATCTTGACCGTCGCACCCGGATGGACCGCATCGCGCCTGGTCGGTCGCATGGCGCTTCGAACGGCCGCCGGCGTCTCGCTTGCCTATATCCTGCTGCCGATGGTCTTCGTGATCTGGCTGGCGTTCTTCGCCCAGGAAATTCCATCGTTCCCCCCGGAAGGCTATTCGCTGAAATGGTTCCGCGCCATTCCGGGCAACGACAGGTTCGTCACCGGGTTCCTCCTCAGTCTGGAGGTCGCCGTGGTCGCGACCGCGATCGGCCTCATCCTTGGCGTTCCCGCCGCTGTTTGCCTGGTGCGGGGCCGCTTCCGTGGACGTGAGGCAGTGAACAACCTCCTGCTGCTGCCGCTCATCGTGCCGGGCATCGTGCTCGGCATTGCGCTCTATGTCTTCCATGTCGAAACCGAGATCGCGACGGGCTGGCCGATCATCGGCTCACTCGGTGGTCTGATCGCCGGTCACGTCCTGATCGCCATCCCCTGGACGGTGCGCCTCATCACGGCGAGCCTGGTGGGAATGGATCGCACGACCGAGGAAGCCGCGCAAAGTCTCGGTGCTAACAGCCTCACCACGTTCCGGCGCATCACCCTGCCTGCCATTCTGCCGGGTATCGTCGCGGCAGCCTTGTTCGGCTTCGTCGCCTCGTTCGGGAATCTCGAGATGAGTCTGTTCCTGGTCGGTCCCGGCCGCACCACCCTGCCGATCGCGATCCTGCAATACCTCGAATGGAAGATCGACCCGACGATCGCGGCCGTGTCGGTTCTGCAGATCGTGTTTATCGGCACGGTCATGCTGGTGACCGATCGCTTCGTCAACATCGGTCGCGTGGTCTGACCATGGCGCGCCTGCGGTTGACCGGCATCACCAAGAGCTATGGCGACGTCAAGGCCGTTGACGATTTTTCGATCGACATCGCCGACGGCGAGTTTCTCGTTCTGCTCGGCCCCTCCGGCTGCGGCAAGACCACGACCTTGCGCATCGTTGCCGGCTTCATCGAACCTTCGTCCGGCAACGTGCATCTCGGCGAGCGCGACGTCACCGCGCTGCCGCCATGGAAGCGCAACGCCGGCCTGGTGTTCCAGAGCTATGCATTGTTTCCGCACATGAGCGTCAACGACAACGTCGCGTTCGGCCTTGAGATGCGCAAGATGCCGAGGGCGGAGATGGCACCGCGGATCGCGGAGGCCTTGCGCCTGGTGCGGCTCGATCATCTCTCTGACCGGCTGCCGCGACAATTGTCCGGCGGCCAGCAGCAGCGGGTGGCGCTGGCGCGCGCGTTGGTGTTCCGTCCCGACGTGCTGCTGCTCGACGAGCCCTTGTCCAACCTGGACGCCAAGCTGCGGCAGGAGGTGCGCGTCGAAATCCGCGAGCTGCAGCGCAAGCTCGGACTGACGACCGTGATGGTGACCCACGACCAGGAGGAGGCGCTGACCATGGCCGACCGCCTCGTCGTCATGAGCGAGGGTCGTATTCGCCAGATCGGGTCGCAACAGGATCTCTACGAACGTCCTGCGGACAAATTCGTCGCGGATTTCGTCGGCCGCTCCACGTTCATTGATGGCCGCATGGACGGTCCCGGGCGTTTCGTCTCGACAGGCGGCCTTGTCGTCGCCTGCGAAGCGACCGGCAGCGGCGATGCCTCGCTCGCGCTGCGCCCCGAACGTCTTGCCTTGATGACGGCCACGGCGCCCGCGTTGGACAACAGTTTTCCGGGAGCGGTGGAGTTCATCTCCTATCTCGGATCGCAGGTCGACCTGCACGTCCGCCTGTCGCCGGAGGAACGGGTCGTCGTCCAGATCCAGAACCGGCCGGAGCAGCCGCTGCCGGTGATCGGAGAACAGGTCCGCATCGGCTGGAGCAAATCGACAGGCCGCGTGTTTCAATCGTAAGCTCTCTTAAACCCCGTCAACGCCCTCGGAGGTGCCACCATGACCCGATCGACATCCCGCCGCGAAGTCCTGCTCGGCGCAGCAGCGCTGGCCGGCACGAGCTGTCTGCCACGCGTGGCAGCGGCGCAGGAGAAGGGCCGCATCGTCGTCGGCACCTGGGGCGGCGACTATGCCCGCCTGCTGCACAAGAACATCGAGGTGCCGATCCTGATCAAGGACGGCTGGGAGGTGGTGCAGGATCAGGCCGGCGATGCCGAACGGCGGTCGAAGATGCTCGCGGAAGCGCGGCTGCCGCGCGGCACCTCCGACGTGCAGGGTCTGTCGGGGCTCAACATGTTCCAGATGCATGACGCCGGCGTCGTCCTGCCGATCGACTACGGCAAGCTGAAGAATGCCGGAAATCTGTTGCCGGCGATGAAATATCCTTACGGCGTCGGCCATATCTATTCAGGCAAGGTCGGCGTCTACAATCCGAAGCTGATCACGACAGCGCCGGTCAGCTACAAGGACGTGTTCGATCCCAGGCATGGCGGCAAGCTCGGCATCATCGACATCCAATACCAGTACACGCTGGTCTGCGCGGCGCTCGCCGCCGGCGGCAAGGTCGGCGATCTCGAGCCCGGCAAGAAACTGTTGCTCGAATGCAAGAAGGCCGGCATGCGGATCTATCCGACCAACGAGGCATTCGCGCAAGGCTTGAAGTCGGAGGAATTCGGCATCGGCGTGATGTGGAAGGCGCGCGTCGTGCAATGGCAGAACGCGGGGATTCCCGTCACCGCCGTTGCTCCCACCGAAGGCACGCTCGCCTATGTCTCGGGTTTTTCCGTCCCGAAGAATGCGCCCAACAAGGAGGGCGCATACGCCTATCTCGACGCGATGCTCGAAAAGAGCGCGCAGGAAGCGTTCGCCGTCGACATGGGCTACAATCCCACCGTCACCAGCGCGGTGGTCGCGCCCGATCTCAACACCCGCATCGGTTTCACCCCCGACGAAGTCAAGAAACTCGTCGATCTCGACTACGACTACATGAACAAGAACGACGTCGACTTCAAGGAATGGTGGGACAAGGAGCTCAAGAGCTGAGCGGGCATCGAAAGCCGTTGACGGCGACCGGCCCGACCCAGTTCCAGTCCGACGAGCGGCCTGCGTCGCTGCTCTCGGCCGCGGCGCTGGTCGGGCCGGCGACGGCATTCGTGACCGTCGGCCTCCTGGTGCCGCTTCTGATCCTGTTGCGCTACAGTTTCAACAAGCTCGGTCCGCGGCGCATCATGATCGAGACGTTCTCGCCGGACAACTACGTCAAGTTCTTCGCCGATCCCTACTACACCGGCGTGCTGTGGACGACCCTGCGGGTGGCCGCCTTGTGCACGGTCGCATGCCTCGTCATGGCGTTGCCGCTGGCCTACGTGCTGGCGCGCACCCGGTCGCGGTTCAAGACTATGCTGATCATGATGGTGGTGCTGCCGCTGTTCATCGGCAACGCCGTGCGCGCGGCCGGCTGGATGACCGTGTTCGGCGCCAAGGGCTTTCTCAACGTGACCTTGCTGCAGCTCGGCGTCGTCACCGAGCCGCTGCAGCTGATGTATACCGAAGGCGCGGTCGTCGTCGGCATCATCGCCGTCAATCTGCCCTACATGGTGCTGACCTTGCAGAGCGTCATCGAGGGCATCAACCGCAATGTCGAGGAGGCCGCCTTCAGCCTCGGCGCCGGACCGGTGACGATGTTTCGTCGCGTGCTGCTGCCGCTGTCCCTGCCGGGCATCCTCGCCGGCACCATCCTGACCTTCATCCTCGGCATGAACGCCTATGCGACGCCCGTCCTGCTCGGCGGGCCGAAATTCAAGATGATGGGGCCCCTGGTCTACGGACAGTTTCAGCTCAACAACTGGCCGTTCGGCGCGTCCGTTGCGTTCATCCTGATGACCGCAACGCTCGTGCTGACGGCGACGGCAAATATCCTGGTGCAGCGCCGGTTTCGGCGATGATCATTGAAAGAGGCCTGTGATGACGGTTGGCGTTGGCGGATCGACGGCGGAGGCGGAACTCGCGGCCATGAGGAACATGCGCGGCGACGTGCCGCCGATCGGCGTCGACGAGCGGTTGCGGCGCATCGCGAGGGCGCAAGCGATCATGCGCGAGAAGGGCATCGATGCGCTCTATCTCGATGTCTCCTCGAGCATGACCTATTTCACCGGGTTGAAGTTTCGCCGTACCGAGCGCATGCACAGCGCGGTGCTGCCGGCCAGGGGCGAGATCGTCTATGTCTCGCCGGCCTTCGAGGTCGAGAAACTGAAGACCATGACCTCGTTCGGTGACAGGATCGCGGTCTGGGAGGAGGACGAGGATCCCACCGCAACCGTCACCGAGGCGGTGCGCGCGCTCGGCTATCCCGCCGGCACGATCGCGGTCGACGAGGCCACGCCGTTCTTCACCTTCGACGGACTGCGCCGAGCCGGGAACGCCTACACCTTCATCAATGCGACCGACGTGACCGCGGGTTGTCGCATGATCAAGTCGGAGCACGAGCTCGCGCTGATGCAGACGGCCAAGAATATCACGCTCGAAGCCCACACGGCCGCGGCCCGCATCATGCGCGAAGGCATCACCACCACCGAAGTGCAGGCCTTCATCACCGCCGCCCACCGCAAGCTCGGTTCGGAAGGCGATCCGCCGTTCTGCGCGGTGCTGTTCGGCGAAGCCTCGGCCTATCCGCACGGCGTGCCCTATCCGCAGACGCTCGAGGACGGCGACATGATCCTGATCGATACCGGCGCGCCGGTCGACGGCTATCTCTCGGACATCACCCGCTCCTATGTTTTCGGCGAACCGAGCCGGCGGCAGCGCGACGTCTGGAACCTGGAGAAGGCGGCGCAGGCCGCGGGCTTCGCTGCCGCCAGGCCCGGCAACCGCTGCGAGGATATCGACATCGCCGCCCGCGCGGTCATCAACGGTGCCGGTTTCGGGCCGGGCTATGCGACGCCCGGCCTGCCGCATCGCACCGGCCACGGCATCGGCCTCGACGTTCACGAATGGCCCTATCTGGTGAAGGGCGACAAGACCGTGCTGCAGCCGGGCATGACGTTTTCAAACGAGCCGACCATCTGCATCTACGGCGAATTCGGCGTGCGCCTGGAGGACCACATGGTCATCACCGAAACCGGCGCCCGCTGGTTCACGGAGCCGGCGCATTCGGTCGACGATCCCTTCGGCCTGGAGAAGTAGGGCAGTCGTACCTACTGAATTAGATCACCTTCACCTGATTTGGGTTGCGGGCGGCATCGCGCCAGAACGCGTCGTTCTCGTATTTGCGCACGAGATCGCCCGGCAGCACGGTTTTGCGGCCGGGGGATTCCACCCGACGGCCGACCTTGTGCAGGCCGGGCGTGCCAAGCCTGCGATCGAACTCCTCGGCGTCGAATTCGATGTTTTCGAAATCATGGGCGAACGGCTTCTCGCCGATGAAATCGTAGACCGCCGCGATCGCCTGTTGCGGACGGCTCGTCAGCGTCTCGTAGGTCAGCGCCAGCAGGCAAGCAGACTGCTCGCCGCAAAAGGCCTCGCGCAGCGCGTTCCAGGCAAAGCCGACCATGCCGTTGGGGCTGGCCAGCCCCTCGACCCGCGAATACACCGTGCCGCCCGGCTCGAAATTGAAAATGCCCGACGGCTGAAACTTGTTCTTGCGGATCAAGCGTTCGATCGAGTCCAGGATCCACGGAACGTCCCGCACGCAGCAGATGACTTTGGCGCGGGGAAACAGCTCGGTCAGCAGCGGCAGCCGCGCACACCAGTTGCGGTTGGTGTCGAACACCACGTCGCCCTTGGGAACGTCGGCGTAGAAGGTCGAGAAGATGCTCTGCAGCAGGGCCCTGCGCTGGGCGTCGGTGATGAAGATCGAGGTCTCGTTGCTCATGCTCATGTTGCGCAGCATGGCGTCGACCAGCGAGCCGACCGGACCCGTCATGCCCGCGCGAAACCGCGGGTTCTGCCGCAGGATGGCCGACAGCAATGTCGAGCCGGCGCGCGGAAGCCCGGAGATGAAATGGATGTCGCCTTGCATGATCCTCGAAGCCTTGGTTGGAAGAGCCGCGCTACACTAGCAGAATATCGTGCAGCGCAAGCTGGGTCGGGTTCACGCCCGTCAGCGTGACGGCGTGAAGCGTGTCGAGGGCGATATAGGTGTCGGCCGGTGTGCCGGCGTTGTGCGGATCGGCTGATATCGCCGCGATCGCCGCTGCGACATCCGCATAAGCCGCCTGGCTGAGCTGCAGTCTGTCGTGCGCCACGTCGAAATTGCCGATCGTCGCGTTAGCGGGCGTCTGCGCGGCGAACTGGAACATGAAGGTGTCGCTGGCGACTGATGCCGTCAACATGGCATTCGGCGCCTGCACCGTGACGGTGTGCGACCCGTCATTGTTGGTGACGTCCTGGGCGACTACGGCGCCATCAGCGCCATAGCTGACCAGGGATTTGGTGTAAGGCGGGTTGGCGCCTGGATAGAACTGGCCCACCGTTTCGTTCGCGGTCGACGGCGTCAGCAGCGTATTCAGATCGGCATCGCTGGTTGCGGCGACGTTCTGGAATTCAAGTTGCAGCGAACCGGCTCCGCTGCCCTGGACCAGGATGTGCGCGGTGCCGCCGTTGACGCCGATCGCGATGTCGGTGTCGTGGCCGCCATTGATGCTGGTGACCGTCACCGCATTCGGCTCGACACCCTCGAGATGGATGCGGTCGTGCTCGGTGCTGCCGGTCGCCCAGGACAGATCAGTGATCTTGTCGGTGGTGCCGGCGGTGAGATCGGCGGCACGGAAGAAGAACACATCGTCGCCGGTGCCGCCGGTCAGGATCTGCGTGCCGGGGCCGCCATGGATGACATCGGCGCCGGACCGGTCGGGTCCGCCTGTGATGATCGTGCTGCCCGTGCCGGCGTCGAAGGCGAACTGGAAGTCCGACAGCGAGTGCAGGTCCGAGCCGCCGACCGCGAGGCTGACCGAGCCGGTCGCGCTGTTCAGCACCAGCACGCCATTGCTGTAGCTCTCGCTGGTCACATGGAAGTTGTCGATGATGATCCGGTCGCGGGTGCCGAAATTCTCGATCGCGTTGGTCGGCGCATTCGCCTCGCTGAATTCCAGCGCGGCGTGATCGGCCGGAGAGAAGCTGATCGCGCCGGACCCGGCGGCGCCATGGGCGGTGAGGTCGAGTGTGCCGTTCTCGATCGTGACGCCGCCGGTGAAGGTGTTCGCAGCCCCCAGCACCAGCGTGCCGCCGCCACCGAGCAGCAGATGTCCCGCGCCGGTCTGACCGCTGGCATCATGCGAGCCGGTCATGTCGGCGATCACGTCGCTGATCGTGATCATGTGCGTCGCGTCGGGTGCGAAGGTGATGGTTTGGTTGCCCTGCAGGAAGATGCCGCTGCCGAAGGCCGAGCCGGAATTGCCGACGAAGGTCGAGCCGCTGCCGCCGGCGACGCTGTTGTCGTGCGCGCCGCCGCTGCCGCCGAAGCTCAGCGAGCCGCCTTCCTGGACGAAGATCGCGCCGCCGGCGCCGAGGCCACCGCCGCCCGATTGATAGTTGGCTGAACCGCGCCCGCCGCCGAAACCGCCGGCCGCGTTCCCGGAGCCGAAGTAGCCGGCACCACCGCCACCGCCGAAGCCGCCGGTGCCGCCCGCGCCCCGCGCCGCCCCGCCACCACCGCCACCGAACCCGCCGGCACCGCCGGCGCTGCCGGTGAGATCGACAGGGCTGACGACACCGCCGCCGCCACCACCGCCAAAACCACCTGCGCCGCCCGCAGTGGCGGTCCCAGCGCTGCCACCGATGCCGCCGCCGCCGCCGGCTGCATAGGCGTAGCGACCGCCACCCCATGCACTGGCGCCAGTCGCGCCGCCACCACCGTCGGCGCCGCCCACACCGCCACCGGACGCCGCGCCGACGACGATGCCGCGGCCAGGAGCGTACCCGGCATAGAACCCACCCAATGCGGAGAGGCCGAGTCCGCCACCGCCGTTGAGATTGCCCATGCCGCCCATGCCGCCGCCGCCGCCGGCAGCATAGCCGACATAGCTGCCGTTGCCCCCGACTGCCCGATCATGTGCAAAGCTGACGTTGTCGAGGGCGACCGCGCCGCCCGAGGCAATGAAGAGACCACCGCCAAGTCCCGCGCCGCCGCCGCCGCCACCGCTGCCGAAAATTCCGCCGGAGTCGCCACCTTTGGCGACCGCATTGATGACGCTGAGGTTGTCGATCTCGAGCGCGCCGGAATAGACGAACAGGCCGGGAAGACCATTGGCGTCGAGCGTATGACCATTACCATGGATGGTCAGCGTGTCGCCGGAGGCGAGATTGAACGCCGGAAGCTGCCCGCTCAGCACGAGATCGCCGACGATGTTGAACGTGTAATGCGCGTTGGTGCGTGAAGACGGACCGGTCAGGTCGATCGCCGCGATGTCGGCGGCAAGGTCTGCAGCAGACGTGATCGTGAAATGATCGGCGCTCGTCGCAACGTTCACGTTGGACGCCGCCGAGGCGGCGCTGGTGGCGGTCCCCGCACCATTCACCAGGGCTTGCGTCGCCGTGATGACGTGCGCGCCAGCGCCGAGCGCCACGCCGTTGGTCGAATAGATCGCGAAATGGCCGGTCTGGTCGACTGTGCCGGAGCCGATCGCGCTTGTCCCGCCATCGGCATAGAGCGTGATGATGTCGCCGGCCTTGCCGGTGCCGAACACCTCGACGCGTCCGCCGGGATCGTCGACCGAAACCGCCGACGTGATGGCAGGCGCGACCGGCGCAACCGTCGCCAGGAAGCTCGACGCCGTACTGGTGAGGTGCGCCGCATCGGTTTCCGTCACCGACACGATCTGGGCGCCCGCGTTCAAGCCCGAAATCGTCGTGATGTCGAAATGCCCCGTGGCATCAACGATCCCCGAACCGATGGTGGCGCCGCCAAGTTTGACCGTCACGGTGTTGCCCGCTTCGCCCGTGCCGACGAATTCGAGCGCGCCGCCCTCCACCGTGGTTCCGATCTGCGCCGTTATCGTGGGCGCGATCGGATTGACGTTGACGGTGAATGCCGGCGACGACGCGCTTGCGACGCCGTCATCGGTTTCGGTCGCAGTGAAGGTGTGCACGGCATCTGCGAACGTCACGCTGGTCGTGATCGAGAAGGTGCCGTTCGCGGCGACGGTGCCGGTGCCCACCGCAGTCGTGCCGCCATCGGCATAGAGCGTGATGGTCCCGCCGACATGCTGGGCCGTGCCCTTCACCGTCACCGTGGTGTCGTTGATCGGCTGGCCGACCAGCGTGGTGATGACCGGCGCATTGGGCGTGACGTTGACCGACACGCCGGAGGAGATCACGCTGACCAGGTTGGCGCCGTTGGTTTCCGTGGCACGGATGGTATGCGAGCCGCCGAGAATATTGGCGAAGATGTCGAAATGCCCGGTCGCATCGACCGTACCGGTGGCCAGCACCGTTGAGCTGCCGTCGGCGAACAGCTTGATGGTCTCGCCGACCTCGCCGGTGCCCTGCACTTCGATGCGCTGCGTGGTTCCGGAGACGGGAAGCACCGCCGAGATGACCGGCGTGTCCGGAATCACGTTGACGGTGAATTGCGACGACACCGGGCTGACGAAGTTCGAGGAATCGGTTGCCGTCGCGGTCAGGCGATGCACGCCGTCGGCGAAGGTCAGCGTCGTCGTGATGTCGAAGTGGCCGGTGGCGTCGATGATTCCGGTGCCAACCGGCGTGGCGCCGCCGTCGGCGTAGAGGGTTACGGTCTGGTTGGGCTGCCCGGTGCCCTTGACCTCGATCGAGCCGCCATTGTCGGGCTGGCCGACCAGCGTGGTAATGGCCGGCGCCGACGGCACGACATTCACGGAGAAGCCGCTCGATGCCGTGCTGAACAGGTTCGACGCGTTGAAAGTGACCGCAGTCAGCGTATGAACCCCATTGCTCAGGCCCGCCGAGGTCACGATGTCGAACTGGCCGCTGGCATTGGTGACGCCGATGCCGACCATTGTCGTGCCGTCGTCCGCATAGAGCGCGATGGTCCGGTTCGGCTCGCCCGTGCCCTTCACCTCGATCGGCCCGCCATTGAACGGGCTGTTGACCAGCGCGGTGATCGTGGGCGCGGTTGGATTGACGTTGACGATGAAGCCGCCCGACAGCGGGCTCACCAGGCCGAGGCCATCGGTCTCGGTTGCCCGGATCGTATGGCTGCCGTCGATCAAGGCCGGCGTGACGATGTCGAAATTGCCGTTGGCATCCGCGACGCCGGTGGCGAACACGGTCGAGCTGCCGTCGAGATAGAGCTTGATGGTCTGGTTGGGCAGCGCCGTGCCTTTCAGCTCGACGGTGTCGCCGTTGAGCGGATGGCCGATCTGCGTCGTGATCACCGGCGCGCTCGGAAGGACCGTGACTGCGAATCCGGCCGTGGTCTGCGACGACGTTCCCGCCTGTGAGACCGCCTGGAACGTATAGATGCCGTCGGCGAGAGGCGAGGTGATGAGATCGAAATTGCCGTTGCCATCGACGATGCCGGTGCCGAGCACGGTCGTGCCGCCATTGGCGACGATCGTGACCGTGGTGTCCGGAATGGCCGTGCCCCGCAGCTCGACGCCGCTGCCGTAGACCGGCTGGCCGACTACCCCGGTGATCGCGAACGGCACGCGATCCGTCAGCATTACGCCGCCACTGGTGGCCGTCACGTCGAACTGGAATTGCGAGAAATTGAGGCCGGGATTGAGATGCAGATCGACCGAATGGACGCCGTCGGTGACGGTCAGGACGTTGTTGGCGCCCATCGTCGCCGTCGCATTGGCGGCAAAGCCGACCAGCTTGATCGTATCGCCCGGGTTGAAGCCGTTGATCTGGTTGGACACCGTTACGCCCGCTTCGATGACCAGCGTCGCGCCGGCATTCGGCGTGAAGGTGATGATGCCGCTGCCGATCGAATTCATCGAGGTGAGATCGATGGTGCTGCTGCCGCTCAGCAGCATGCCGCCGGTCAGCAGATTGTTCCCGGTGATGGTCAGGACCGACGTGCCCGACGCACTGATGGTGCCGCCGCCGGTGATCTTGTTCGCCAGCGTGAAATGCGCCGAGCCCGTCAGCGAGACGGAATCATTGATGAGATCGCTCGCCGGCAGCGACACCGTGCCGGTGTTGGAGATGTCGATCGTCGTGCCGGTGATGGCACCCGACAGCGTGACGTTGCCGGCTCCCGTGACGTGGATGACGCCGACGCCGCCACCCGCGATGGTGTCGGAGATGGTCAAGGTGTTACCCTGCAGCGGCGCAAGCGTGACGTTCTGCGAGACCGTGAACAGGCCCGAACCGATGCCCAGCCCCTCGGCGCCCGCACCGGTTGCGGACGCGCCGCCGTGACCGCCGAAAGCGCTGTTGCCACCGATCGAACCACTCTGGATCGTCAGCGATCCGCCGGCAGCAACGAAGACGCCGCCACCCAGACCGGCGCCGCCGCCGCCGCCGCCGGATTGAACCCTCAGTCCACCGCCACCGCCGCTTCCCGCGCCGTAACCGCCGCCGCCGCCGATGCCGGGAGAGAGATCGCCTCCCCCCCAAAACGGGTCCCGGGGGAGAATCCTGTAAACGCTGGACCCGCCGCCGCCGCCGCCGCCAAATCCGCCGGCCAGACCGTTGCTTCGGGAGTGGGCGTAGAAGGCCGGCTGGTGTCCCCAACCGCCCGCCCCACCGCGACCAAAGCCGCTCAGACTGCTCCCCCCGCCACCGGCGCCCACGTAGCCGTTATACGAACCGGCGCTGCCGCCGGCACCACCCGAGCCGCCGATCGCGGAGTTGCCGGTGAACGCCACGCCGTCGAGCGTCGCGGAGGCGCCTGCGCCAATGAAGAGGCCACCGCCCGCACCCAGACCGCCGCCGCCGGCGCCGGCATAGGCGTGGACAACGGACTGACCATTGCCGCCATGCGCCACGGTGCCTTCGACCGTGAGGTGACTGAGCACCAGGTTGCCGGATTCCAGATCGAATCCGCTGAAGGTCGCCACGCCATTGACCGAACCGTCGATGGTGTGGCCGCCGCCCTTGATGGTGAGCGTGTCGCCCGATGCCAACTGGATGATCGGAATGTTACCGTTCATCGTCAGATCGGCGGTCAGGTCGATCTCGTAATTGATGTTCGTGCCGTAGAAGAAGCCGCCGGGATTGATCGCCGCGAGCGCCGCGTTGAAATCCGCAACTGAGCCGACGCTGAACGTCGCGACCGGATTGTTCGTGAACACCGGCGTGCCGCCGGACGCGCCAGTCGCAAAGGTGAAGCCCGGGCCATTGCCGTTGACGGCGCCGTCCAGCGTGTGTCCCGCGGTGTTGATGGTGAGCGTATCGCCAGCCGCGAGGTTGAGCGATGACGACAGGCTGCCAAGCGTCGGGATATCCGCCCCGAGATTGATGACGTAGCTCGTATTGGCGTAGGAGAAGAACCCGCCGACATTGATCGTGCCGAACACGGTCGGCAGGTCCGCCGCGCCTGCGATGTTGAAGGTCGGAATTGCATTGCCGAGTAGAACGGCGCCGCCGCCGGATGCGGTTGCGGCGAAACTGAAGCCGCCGCCCGCGCCGTTGATGGCGCCGTCCAGGGTGTGACCGCCGGTATCCACGGTAAGCGTATCGCCGGCGGCGAGATTGAGCTTTGGCAATCCCGCGATCAGCGAAGTGTCCGTGGTCAAATCGATCTCGTGGGTATGGACGCGCGCGATGGAGAATTTGCCGCCAATATTGATGTCGCTGACCGCGGTGACGAGGTCGCCGGCGGATGCGACATGGGCGACCGGCAGCGTCAGCGAACCCGTCCCCGTGTACGTGATGGTTTCATTGCCCGTGATCGGGCCCGACAGGACCACGTCGCCGGACCCCGCGACGTTGATGATCTCGTTGCCCGTCATCGGGCCGGTCAGCGTCACGTCGCCTGAGCCCGTAATGTTGATGGTCTCGCTGCCCGTTATCGGGCCGGCCAGCGTTGCATCGCCTGCGCCCGTGATATTGATGGTCTGACCGCCGGAGATCGCTCCCGCGAAAACGAAGTTGCCGGCGCCTGCGAGGTCCAGGATTCCGGTGCCGGCGATGGAGTCGCCGATGTTGAGCGTCTTGCCCGCGGCCGACGTGAGGGTGATTTCGCTGCCGTTGTTGAAGAGCGAGCCGCCAAGGCCCTGGCCGGCACTTCCGCTGTTGTTACCATAGCCGCCGGCGCCGCCGATCGCGTTGTTGCCTGAAAGACTACCGTTGATGACGGACAGCGCGCCACCGGCCATGACGAAGATGGCGCCACCGAGGCCGGCACCGCCACCGCCACCGCCGCCCAAGAATCCGGGCCATTGCCCGGTGCCGCCGGCGCCTGCGGCGTAGCCCCCCATGCCACCATTCTGGCCAGACGAGTGAAAACCAGTTGGGTTGTTGCTGAAATTACTCGCGCCGCCGCCGGCGCCAGCGCCGAAGCCGCCATTGCTGGCACCGATGAAGCCATTGCTGCCTCTCCCGCCGGTACCGAAGCCGCCATAGCCGTTGTTGTCGTTGTAGCGCCCTTCAAACAAGCCGCCGCGGCCGATATCGGTATCTCGGGGCGGTACTGCGCTGTAGCCTCTGCCACCGCTGCCACCGATGGCCTGGTCGCCGGTGAAGCTGACATTGTCGAGCGTCGCAGAAGCGCCCGCGCCAACGAACAGGCCACCGCCAGCGCCGAGACCGCCGCCACCGGCTCCGTTCCTCGAATGAGGATCGCCGGTGCCGTTTCCTCCATGTTGCACGGTGTTCTGAATGGTCAGGTCCGACAGCGCGAGGCTGCCCGAACGCAGATACAGCCCGGAATATGTCGCAACACCGTTGACGGCGCCGTCGATGCTGTGTCCGAGGCCGTGGATGGCCAGGGTATCGCCGGAGGCCATGTCGACCGCGCGGATGAGGTCGGTCACCGCCAGGTTGGCATGGATGTTGATCGTGTAGGCGGTGTTGGTGACCGAATTGGTGCCACCATTGTTGATCGACTTCAGTGCGGCCTGGAATTCCGCGAAGGTGGAGACCTCGAAGACGGTCTGGATGCCGTTGAGCACGACATAGGTGCCGCCGCTGCCGTCCGGCACGACGCGGAATCCAGTGGAGATCAGATCCTGCTGCGCGGGATCGAAGTTCAACGTTCCGACGACCGCGCCGCCCGCACCGGTCAGCGTGAGTATGCCGTTGACATACGAACCGACGCCGGTTGCTGCCACTGTCTTGAGGTCGATGACATCGCCGACACCGAACCCGTGGACGACGGGCGTGGGCGCACCGCTGTTGAAGGCCAGCGTGGTCCATCCGGTGCCAAATGTGATCGTTCCCGATCCCGAAATGGCCGACGCGAAGGTATAGGTCTCGGATCCCTCGACGATGATGGCGTTGTTGTCGACCACGGCGTTCACCACCGTCGTCGTGTGCATGAAGTGCAGCGTGCCATTGTCGGTGACAGAGCCCGTCCCCATCGTCCCGCCGGTCCCGAGTAGCAGCGTGGCACCGGCTTCGATCGTGGTGCCGCCGGCATAGGTGTTGGCGCCGTCGAACTCGACGGTGCCTGTGCCCTTGATGTCGACCGCACCGAGGCCGCCATTGCCGCCCTGATCGACGATGGCATCCACGATCGTCACCGCGTTGCCGGACGCCGGCGCGAACGTGATGGTTTCGTTACCCTGGATGAAGATACCGCTGCCCAACGCCTGGCCGTCGGTCGGGCGAAGCATGACCTGGGCGTTGTTGACCAACGCGCCCGCATGTCCTCCCGCCACGGAGCCGCCCGACAGCGATCCGCTCTCGATGGTCAGCGAGCCGCCTTCCTGAACGAAGACGCCGCCGCCGGCGCCAAGTCCGCCGCCACCGACATTGCCGAACTTGCCTTGGAATGCCCCATTGGCACGGTACGCATAGGACGTACCGCCCTGGCCGCCGCCAAAGCCACCAGCACCGAAATGTCCGCCCCTGATTGCGCCGCCGCCGCCGCCACCGCCAAATCCGCCGGCGCCGCCGGCCCGGTTATAGCCATCGCCGTATGTGTTGAGATCGGTGATGTCACCGCCAGCGGCGCCGCCACCGCCGCCGAACCCGCCCGCGCCGCCGATCGAGCCGGACGCGCGGCCGTCGAAGTAGCCGCCCGCGCCGCCGCCGCCGCCGCCGAAGCCACCATTGTTCGGCAGGGATCCCCGATACGATGTGGCACCCGACCCGCCTCCATCAGGAAGATTTGCAATACCGACGCCGCCACCGGCGCCACCGGCATAACCGGTGTGACCGTGATGATTGATCCTGGCGGGATTGAAGCCGGTGCCGTCGACACTCATGCCACCGCCACCGCCGCCAGAGACGATCGCCGAATTGACCGCGCCAACTCCGCCGCCGTCGCCGCCGTGCGCCGCGTCGCCGGTGAACGACACGTTGGAAATCGTGGCGGATCCGCCAGCCCCCACGAACAGGCCGCCGCCAAGTCCGCCGCCGCCGCCGCCGCCGCCAGCGCCGCCGTCGCCGCCCTGCGCCAGCATGTTGGCAATCGTCAGATTCTGGATCTTGACGTTGCCGGCATAGTCGAAGAAGCCGCGATGGGCGCCGGCGCCGTCGAGCCTGAAGCCGGCACCGTCGATCAGCAGCGAGCTGCCGGTGTCGAGGTTGATCGCAGCGAGCTGCGTGGAGGCCGCGAGCGGGGCCAGCGAAACGTCACTGCCGAAGTGGATCGTATAGGAGACGTTCCTCGCGCAGGACGTGCCGCCCTGGCTGATCGCGGTGAGCGCCGCGCTGAGTTCGGCGGCGGAGCTGACGTTGAAGGTGGTCTGAATGGCAACGACCTTGGTGCCGCCCTGACCGTCGCTGGTCACGCCAAAGGGCCCGAGCGTCTGCGCCGGATCGAAATGCAGGGTCGCCACAACAGTGCCGCCGGCGTCCTTCAATGTCACGACATTGTTGGCACCAACCACAGCCGTGGCGGCCACCACCGACCGGAGGTCGATGACGTCACCGCTGGCAAATCCCGTGATGGTCTGGGTCGGCGCACCGTGCTCGAACACGGCGGTGCCGCCTGACGTGCCAAAATTGATCGTGCCGTTGCCGGTGATCGATCCGGCGAAATCTGCGCTTGCGGCGTTGATGGTGACCGTGCCGTTGTTGACGACCGTCCCCTGGAAGATCGCGGCTGCGTTGACATTCAGCGCGCCGTTGTCGGTGACGGTGTTCGCAAATGTCGTCACCGCATTGACGTTCAGCGTGGCATTGTCGGTGACCGTGCTTGCGAAGGTCGTCGCCGCATTCACGTTGAGAACGCCGCCGTTGGTGACCGCGCCGGCAAAGGTCGTTGCCGCGTTGACGTTGAGCACGCCGCCGTCGGTGACCGTGCTGGCAAACGTCGTCGCCGCATTGACGTTCAGGGTGCCGTTGTCGGAGACCGCGCCAGTTCCCAGCCCGCCGCCCGCGTCGATGTCAAGCGTCGCGCCGGCGTCGACGACGGTCGTGCCGACATAGCTGTTGGCGGCGGCGAAATGCACGATGCCGGCGCCGGAAACCTCGACATTGCCGGTGCCGCCATTGCCATGCTGATCGGCGATGACGTCGGAGATCGTCAGAGCGTCGCCGGAGACCGGCGCGAAGGTGACCGTCTGGTTGCCCTGGATGAAGATGCCGGAGCCGAGCGCCTTCCCGCCTTGCGCTGGTGTGCTGATAGCACCTGCGGCGCCGCCGGCGACAGTCCCTCCAGACAGCGAGCCGGCGCCGACGATGAGGTGTCCGCCTTCCTGGACGAAGATGTCGCCGCCGGCGCCGAGGCCGCCGCCACCGGCGCCGAAGGAGCCGAACTGGCCGTTCCGGCTGCCGCCCTGGCCGCCGCCATAGCCACCGGCGCCTCCAGAATATCCGCCGCCGCCGCCGCCGCCGAACCCACCGGTGCCGCCCGTGCTGTGCACGACCCGATCGCCGCTCGATCCGCCGCCACCGCCACCGCCGAAGCCGCCGGTCCCGCCGCTGGAGCCCAACGTCTGGATGTGGTCGATGTTGCCTTGAGGGGTAAATTCGATGTTATCTGTGTAGCTGTAGAAGCCGCCACCGCCGCCACCGCCAAAGCCACCGGTCCCGGCTCCCGCGTAGCTGCGATAGCCGTCGTTGAGCCAATGGCCTCCGGCGCCGCCCTGCGCGAGGTTCGGCCGGCCCGGCACGTTCAATCCGACGCCGCCACCGGCCGTTCCGTCGACTGCAGATGCGATGTAGGTGATGTGAGACGTACTTCGCGACGTATAAGTGTGCCGATACTGTCCGTAGTTGGTGATACCGGCCGAACCCATGCCGCCGCCGCCACCACCCAAATTGCCGCCGCTGCCCAGGCCCCCGCCCTTGCCACCGATCGCCTTGTCGCCGCTGAAGCTGACGTCGCTGATCGACACCGAGGCGCCCGCAGCGACGAAGAGGCCGCCGCCCAATCCGGCACCACCGCCGCCACCCTGGACGCCACCCACACCGCCCTGCGCCAGCGTGTGATTGATGGCGAGATTGTCGATGGTGACATTGCCGCCATACACGAACAGGCCGCGATAGGCGTTGGCGCCATCCAGCGCATGTCCCGCGCCATGGATGACGAGCGAACTGCCGCTGGCGAGATTGATCGCGGTCAGATTGGCGCCGAGCGAGGCAATCGAGACGTCGGCCGCGAGCTCGATCGAATAGCTGGTGTTGGCAGCGGCCGCCGAGCCGCCCTGGCTGACGGCGAGCAACGCCGCATTGAGCTCGGCTGCGTTGTGGACGGTGTAGACGTTGGCCGGCCTGATCACCGTGCCGGTGCCGGCGCCGTCAGTTGCAGCCGAGAAGCCGAAAGTAGGGCCGCTGAAATGCAGATTGGCGGTGTTGGTGCCGTCGGTCACCGTCAGGATGCCGGTCGCCGCATTGAACGATTGCGCGAACTGCGCGGAGTTGTGGTTGATCCCGACCAGGTCGATCGCATCCGTCGCGCCGCTGAAGCCGGTGATGGTGCCGGCGAAGCCGGCGGGATGATCGATCTTCAGCGTGCCCGACGACCCGCTGAAGGTGATCGTCTGCCCGGCGCCGACATTGCCGCCGAACTCGACAATGCCGTTGCTGTCGACGATCACCGCGCCCGACCCGGTGACGTTGCCGGCCACCAGCAGCGTGCCGCCGCCCTCCGCCTTCAGCGTGCCGGAATTGGTGACGCTGCCGGCAAGATCGAGCGTGCCGGCCTTGGCATCGATGGTGCCGGTGTTGGTGAGCGCGGTCGAGATCGCCGTGGTGCCACCACCGGTCTTCTCGTAGCTGCCGGCGACATTGACCGTACCGGTGCCGGCGCTGGAGGAAATGTTGAAGGCGGTACCGCTCGCGGACGCATCGGTGAAGGTGACGCCGGCATCGATCTTGAGCACCGCGCCGTTGTTGAGATGCAGCGTATCGCCTGAAAACGCGCCGCTCTGCGCGGAGCCGTGCAGTTCGAGCGTCCTGCCGTCGACCGTGAAGGTCTGGTTGCCGGCGTTGAAGAAGGTCGCGAGACCATTGACGACCGTCGCGCCGCTGCCGTTCTCGGTGCCGCCCGTGAACGTCGCCCCGTTGGCGTCGGTCAGCGTGCCGGTGCCTGTGAGCGTGCCGCCGGACTGGGTCAGGCTGTGGATGGTTTCGGAAACGCCGCCAAGATCGACATTGCCGGTAATGACGAAGTCGCTGCTGACGGCGACATTGACGGTGACCCCTGCCGTGGTCAGGCTGCCGTCGGTCGCGGTGACCGTGAAGCTTGCAGCGGGGTTTTGAGTCGCGTCGTTGACGAAGATCACCTGGCCGGCGGCGAGTTGCACCTGGGTAAAGCTCGAGATCGCCACACCGGGTGCGCTCGACAGCGCCACGTAACCGTGAACGGTGCTGCTGACGTTGAAGGTGAGCTGGCTTGCCGTGTTGTCGAGATCCGCGACGGTCAGGTCGGTCGCGGTGATTGTCGTCGACAACCCCTGCAGCAGCGCAGCCGACGCGTCGCCGGAGATGACCGGCGTATCATCGGCGCCGGCAATGGTGATGGTGACGACCTGCGTGTTGCCGCCTGACGTGGCAATCGTGAAGGTGTCGGTCAGCGATGCGCCCGCGTTGAGCGCCTGCACCGCGGAATTATTGTTGTTGAGCGTGTAGGTCCACAGCCCACCCGACGTCATCACGTAGGTGCCGTAGCCGCCGGTGCTCGCCGTGGCCGCGGCAACCGCAACGAAGCTTCCTTCGGCGACCGTCAGCGTGCCGGTCGCGACCGGCGTCCCCGCGGTGCCGTTGTTCGCGCCGCCCGCCTCGACGACCGCGCCGCTGGTGGTGCCGGACACCGCGGCCGTATCGTGGGCGCCGTTGATGACGATCGTCACCACCTGGGCGGTGCCATCGATCGACGTCACCGTAAACGTATCGGTCAGCGTCGCGCCGGTGTCGAGCGCCTGAACCGCGGGATTGTTGTTGTCGAGCTGGTAGGTCCACACACCCGCGGCGGTCATGGTGTAGGTGCCGTAACCGCCGGCGCTCGGCGCCGTCGCGACCGCCGTGAACGTGTTGGCCGGATTGTCGATGTCGGTGTCGGTCAGCGTGCCGGTCGCGGTCGGCGTTCCCGGCGTGCCGTTGTTGATGCCGCTCGCCTCGATCACCACGCCGCTGCTGGTGCCCGAGACCGACGCCGGGTCGTTGCTGCCGAGGATGTTGATGGTGACGGACGAGGTCGTGCCGTCGGCGCTGGTGACGCTGAATGTGTCGGTATAGGTCTGCCCGCCGACGAATTCGTCGTGCGCCGAACTCGCTACATAGGTCCACGCGCCGTTGCTGGCGATGGTGAAGGTGCCGTACTGTCCGGCCGTATTGGCCTGTGCGACGAAGGTCGCCGTGCCATCGACATCGCTGATCGTCAGCGTGCCGCTGGTCGACAGCGCCGCATTGGTTTCGGTCAGGTTGACCGTATCCGCCGACAGCACGGCCGCATCGTTGGCGCCGTTGATGATGACCGTCACCACCTGCGCGGTGCCGTCGATGGTGGAGACCGTGAACGTATCGGTCAGCGTGCCGCCGGCGTTGAGCGCCTGAACCGCGCTGTTGCCGTTGTCGAGATGGTAGCTCCACACCCCACCTGGCGTCATGGTGTAGGTGCCGTAGCCGCCGTCGCTCGGCGTCGCCGTCCCAACCGCCGTGAAGGTGTTGGCCGGATTGTCGATGTCGGTATCGGTCAGCGTGCCGGTCGTGGTCGGCGCTCCCGCCGTGCCGTTGTTGACGCCGTTCGCCTCGATCACCGCGCCGCTGCTGGTACCCGACACGTGAGCCGCGTCGTTGGCGCCGTTGATGGTGACCGTCACCACCTGCGCCGTGCCGTCGATGGTGGTCACCGTGAAGGTGTCGGTCAGCGTTGCGCCGGCATTGAGCGCCTGAACTGCGCTGTTGCCGTCGTCGAGATGGTAGCTCCACACGCCAGCCGACGTCATGGTGTAGGTGCCGTAGCCGCCGGCGCTCGGCGTTGCCGTCCCAACCGCAGTGAAGGTGTTGGCCGCACTGTCGACGTCACTGTCGGTCAGCGTGCCGGTCGCGATCGGTATTCCCGCCGTGCCATTGCTGATACCGCCGGCCTCGGTCACCGCGCCGCTACTCGCACCCGACACGTGAGCCGCGTCGTTGGCGCCGTTGATGATGACCGTCACCAGTTGCGGGGTGCCGTCGATAGTGGTCACCGTGAACGTATCGGTCAGCGTGCCGCCGACATTGAGCGCCTGAACCGCGCTGTTGCCGTCGTCAAGATGGTAACTCCACACGCCGGCCGACGTCATGGTGTAGGTGCCATAGCCGCCGTCGCTCGCCGTCGCCGCCCCGACTGCCGTGAAGGTGTTGGCCGGATTGTCGATGTCCGTATCGGTCAGCGTGCCGGTCGCGGTCGGTGTTCCCGCCGCAGCATTGTTCACGCCGCCGGCCTCGGTCACCGCGCCGCTGCTGACACCCGATATGATGGCCGGATCATTGACCGGCGTGACGGTGATGCTGACGGTAGCGGCATGGGAGTCGGCCAGGCCGTCATTGGCCTTGTAGGTGAAGCTGTCGACGCCGTTGTAATCCGCTGACGGGGTGTAGCTGAACGAACCATCGGCATTCAAGGCGAGCGTGCCATGGGCGGGGCCGGTGACCACGATCGCGCTGAGCGCATCGCCATCGGCGTCGGTATCGTTGGCGAGCATGCCCGCGAGCGGGATCGTCAGCGCGGTGTCCTCGGCCGTCGTGTAGCTGTCCGCGACCGCGACCGGCGCGTCGTTGGTGCCGTTGATCGTGATACTTATGTTCTGCGGCGCGCTGGTCCCGGTTCCGTCGCTGACCACGACGGCGTAGGTGAGGGTGAGGGTCTGGCCCTGTTTCAGGAAGTCCAGGTCCGCGGCGCCCGGCTGATAGGTCCAGGCGATGCCGGTGGCGCCGCCGTTGGCCAGATGTCCGGAATTGTCGAACGCCAATGCCGCGCTGTCGATCAGCGCCGCCGCTCCCGGCGGCAAGGTGAATGCGTGGCCATCGAGGCTGACGCTTGGCGGGCCCATGACCGACGCGGTCAGCGTGTCGCCGACGTCGAGATCGCTGACTGAAATTCCACCGCCGAGCGAGATCGCCTGGGCATGGGCATCGACCGCCTCGTCGACATCAGCGGCACTGCCGGTGATGGTCGGCAGGTCATTGGTGCCGGTGATCGTGATCGATATGGTCTGCGGACTGCTGTCGCGCAGCCCGTCACTGACGCCGACGGTGTAGGTCAGGAAGAGTTGCTGATCTTGCCGCAGGAAATCGAGATTGGCGACGGAGGGATCATAGCTCCAGCCGATCTCCGCTGCGCCGCCATTCGTCGCGACGCCGTGCTGGAACGACAGGGCATTGTCGATCAGCGATGCCGCTCCGATTGGCAGGGAAAAGGCGTGACCATCGAGCGTGACCGCAGGTGAACCGACGATCGAGGCAGTCAGCGTGTCGCCGACATCGGAATCGGTCACGGACAGCGTGCCGGTGATCGCTGCAATGTCCTGCGCGCCGGCATCGGCGTCTTCGGTGGCCGCTCCAGAGCCGCCGGCCGCCAGCACCGGTGCGTCTTCGCTGCCGGTGATCGTGACCGTGACGGTCTGGGTCGCCAGTCCGCCATGACCGTCGCTGACGGTCACCGCATGGATCTCGGTGACGGTCTGCCCGGCCCGCAGGAACTGAACGCTGTCGTTGTCGACCAGGTAGCTCCACGTGACCTCGCCGCCGAGACCGTGGCTCGTCTCGGTGGCCAGCTGCGGAGTCATGATCCCGAGCGCTACGCCACCGGCATTGGAGGAACTGACGAGATCCACCGAGACAGTGTGGGTGTCGGCCGGATCGACATCGGTGAAGTCGATGGTGCCGCCGACGTGCAATTGCCTCTGCAAGTCGGCCGCGGAATCCTCGGTCACCGTGCCGGTGGTCTCCGCCACGGCGATGACCGGCGCGTCGTTGCTGCCGACAATGGTGACGCTGACATCCTGGGTCGCCGTTCCGCCCTGGCCGTCATGGATCGTGACCCGATAGGTTTCGACGACGCTTTGCCCGGCGGCAAGAAACTGCGCGGCGCTGTTGTCGACGTGGTAGCTCCAGCCTGCCTGGCCGCCGATGCCATTGGCCGTATCGGTGGTGATCTGCGGGCTCATGGTCCCGAGCGCGACGCCGCCGGAATCGGTGGTGCTCACGAAGACGACGGAGGCGGAATGCGTGTCGGACAGGTCGGGGTCGCTGAAATCGATGTGGCCTGCGGCCTGCAGCCGTCCCTGGGGGTCGACCGCGACATCCTCGGTCACCGTTTCAGTGGCCTGCGCCGCGACGATGGTCGGGGCGTCGTTGCTGCCGGTGATGATGATCGTGAGCGGCTGGCTGCCGAAACCAGCCGTGCCGTCGGTCACCGCAGCCAGATAGGTGATGGTCAGCGTCTCCCCGGACGCCAGCCAGTCCAGGTTCGTCGCCGCGGGATTGTAGGTCCAGGTCAGCGTATTGACGCCGCCGCTGGTCGTGGTCGTGGCGGCATCGAACGAGATCGCCGCCACATCGCGCAAGGCGTCGATGTCGACGCCGGCCGGCAGCGCCCCGCCGCTGAAACTGACCGCGGCAGGCGCAGCCACGTGTCCGGTCAGAGTGTCGCCGATGTCCCGGTCGCTCGCCGAGAGTGTGCCCGTGATCGGTCCCACCGACTGCGCGTGCGCGTCCGGCAGTTCGGGCACGGCACCGGGATCGGTCTCGCCGATGATGGCGGGCGGATCGTTGACCGGGGTCACCGTCAGGCTGACGCTGTGCACCGTGGTGTCTTGCCCGCCATGGGCTGTGCCATTCGGATCCTGCACGGTCACGGTGAGCGTGCGGGCCAGCGGTGACGGATTGTCGCTGGTGTCGGTATAGGTGATGGACCGCAATGCGGCTTCGAAATCCGCAAGCGTCGGCGACTGGCCGGTTCTCGCCGTCAATGTCAGCGTGCCGCTCGCCGGATCGAATCTGCCTTGGATGTGCGCCGTATTGGCAAACGACAACACATCTTCGCCGCGCAGATAATTGCCGGTGATCTGCACCGTGGCGTGATCCAGCGTCGCACTGTCGATATCCGAGAGCGACAGCCGTGGCGCGATGACGGTTGCCGTCTGCTCGACGGCGACCAACGACGTCTCGCCGAGCGTCAGCGCCGGCGCATCGTTCACCGCCGTAACCGAGAGGATCATCGAGGCGGAAGCGAGATCATTGCCGCCGCGGGCGGTGCCGTCGGGATCCCTTACGGTCACGGTGAGCGTGCGCGGCAACGTCGAAGGCGTGCCGCTGGTGTCGGTGTAGGTGATCGTGCGCAGCGCGGCCTGGAAGTCGGCGAGGGTCGGCGACTGACCGGCGACGGCGTGAAGCGTCAGCACACCCGTGCCGGGATCGTAGATGCCGTGGATCAACGCCGTGTTCGCAAACGACAGCACGTCTTCGCCAGGCTGGAAATTGCCGGTGATCCTGACATCGGCCCGCAGCAGCGTCGTGCTGTCGGCGTCGGACAGTGTCAGCTGCGGCAGGACCTTGACCGGCGTCTGTTCAAGCGCGGCCAGCGGCGCCGGCCCGGCCTGGAGATCGAGCGTCGGGGGGTGGTTTGTCGGGCCGAACGTGACCGGCGCGGTGACGGCCGGGACTCCCGGCGCGTGATCGCCCGCTCGATGGAAGGCGCTGTCGAGCAACGGGGCGTATCCGAAAAGTCCGTCGGGCCCGAACGATGGCGTGCCCGGCGCCTGGTCGTTCGAGCCGATGGGCGCAAAGGACGAGCCGTGCGTACCGATGCTGGTCGAGCCGTCAAAATGGCCTGCAAAGTTCTTGATCTGCAGAATGCCATTGAGCGCATCGAGTTCGAAGGCCTTGTCAGCGTCTGTTTTGGCCTGCTCGTCGGCCGCAAACTGCGATGGTCCGGTCGACGTCAGCTTCAGCTTGCCGCCGTCGCTGCTGATGGTCCCGACCGGATCGCCGTTCCGATCGAGAACAGTCGCCTGGTGCAGTCCATCATCCTGATGGAAAATGGATAGCGTAGTCGCTCCGTCATCGACGGCAATATCGCCGGCGCTGCCTGTAATCTTCGCCGCGGCGATCGGCGTGCCAATCCGCATGTCCCCGGTGTGCGCAATCTGGCCCGAGGCGAAACTGAGCGATCCCTGAATGAGGTCGAAGACCTCCAGATTGGCGCTGCCATGCGGGTCATAGTTGAACTCGGTCAGCACAAAACGCGAATCGTGCCCGACCTGGAACACGCTGCCGTCCTTGAAGACCAGGCCCGCCACACCGTCGCTGCCGGTCTGGATCATGTCGCCCTTGAGCAACACGTCGCCGTTGTTGAGTGTCACGGCGACACCGTTGCGCACGACCGATACGTGACCTTCGATCTTGACCGCGCGTCCGATCACCGGCATCGCCGGGTGCGGCGCATTCGCAGCCGCGTGTTGCCCGGTTGCCGCGGGACCAGCCAGTGCGGCGACGAGATCGCCGCTCAGCGCGCTATGCGGCATCCGCAGCGCGGAGAGATGCTCCGATTTGAAAGCGCCGGAGACGACGCCGATCTGGCCGTCTGGGTTGATCAGCCGCAGGTCATCATCTGCTCGCTTGAAGGCGGCATCGAAACGAAAATGCGAATCCGTGACCGTGATGGCGTTGGCGGGTTCGGCATGTCCGGTCGATGCATCGTGCGACGCGTCGGGCGACAGCTGCGAACGGCCCCGATCGTCGTTTCCGCCATCCAGCATCATTTACTCCAAGAAATCAGGGGCCTCCCAAGGTATCGACCCAATATCACCTTAATTGCATAAATTGAAGAAAAACGCGAAACAGCGGGTCGCGCGAACGCGCCTGTGGATATTTGAAAACCGCCGGCTGCGTGGGTGAAAGTCGTTGTGGAACAGCGATATGCGCGCGATCAGCGATAAACGGCGGTCGCAGCGCTGTACAGATCGCGGACCCCGACCCCCAAAAATGGTCAGATGCCGGAAGGCGGCGCGGGAGGCGCTCGGTGCGACCGTGCGGGCCATCGCATGAGCCGAACTCTCTCTCGCACTTCTCAGAAGTGGTCGACGGCAGGAAAACCCGGTTGCGGTGGTCTGTTTCAGCAAGTTCTACGAGGTGCAGAAGCACCTTGCGCTGACCCGGGACGTCTACAACAACGTGATCCACACCATCGGCGTCGATTCGTGGAAGGGTCACCATTCCGCGCCAGGACTGAGCAGACCTGCAAGGGCATCGCCGCCGATGTCGGCGAGGCCAACGTCGAGAAATTCCAGGACTTGATCGAACAGTATCGGAAGGCATGAGAATGACGACATTGGAACGCGTTGGCTTCATCGGCTTGGGCGGGATGGGGCGCGGGCTGGTCAAGAACCTCGTCGCCAAGGGCGTCGCCGTCACCGCCTACGACCTGAACCCTGCGGCGGTCGCCGTCGCCAGATCGCACGGCGCGACGGAAGCGGGCGGTCTCCGCGATATCGGCGATTGCCGCATCATCATGATATGCGTCAATGCCGCCGAGGATGTCGAGGCTCTGCTCACGGGAACCGATGGGCTGCTCGCTCGTCCGGCGCCGGGGCTGGTGATCGTCGATCACACCACCGGCAGCCCGCAGATGGTGGACAAGCTCGATCGTCTGGTGCGCGCGGCGGGCGGGCGCTATGCCGAAGCGCCGATGACGCGGACACCGAAGCACGCCGACATCGGCAAGGTCAATGTCCTGTTCGGCGGCGAGCGCAGCTTGCTCGACGAACTCAGGCCGTATTTCGAGCTTTATGCCGAGAACATCTTCCACATCGGCCCGTTGGGCCATGCCATCCGCCTCAAGCTCATCCATAACTACATCGCCTTCGCCAATGTCGCGGCGTGGTGCGAGGGGTTCGCGCTGGCGGCGAAAGACGGTCTCGATCTCACACAGTTGATCGGCATCATCTCGGCCGCGGGCGCCAAAAGCGGCATGCTCGATCTCTACGGACAGGCGACGCTCGACGGCGACTTCACCCCGCTGATGTCGCTGGCGAACGCCCGCAAGGACGTGCGCTATTACGCGCGCTGGCTGGAAGACGCAGGGTTGCCCGGGTTCATGGCCGACGCCGTGCACCAGACCTACCGGCAGGCTGCATTGCTGGGCCATGACGGAGAGTCCTGCACCGCCGTGATCAAAGCCTATGAAGCCGTCACCGGCGTCGATGCCCGCGTGCGTCCGCATACTGCAACAGCGAAAAGCTGAGTGCTCCACGGCGGGCTATCCGGTTGCGCAGGAAAACCGGTTGCTGGTCCCGACGCCTTTCTTTAAGCCGGGTCCCAGTCCGTGATCACGGAACGGAAGGACGAGGCGATGGACGGCAACGCAGCTATTCGAACCGGTGGGCATATTCTCATCGATCAACTGGCCCTGCACGGCGCCGACACCGTGTTCGGGGTGCCCGGCGAGAGTTTCCTGGCCGCCCTCGACGGCATGTATCGGAACCAGCGTGTCCGCTTCGTCAATTCCCGGCATGAGGGTGGCGCGGCCATGATGGCCGACGCCTATGGCAAGCTGACGGGACGGCCCGGTATCGCCTTCGCGACGCGCGGCCCCGGCGCCACCAACGCCTCCGCGGGCGTCCATGTCGCGTTTCAGGACTCGACGCCGCTGATCCTCCTGATCGGCCAGGTCGGGCGCGACATGATGGAGCGCGAAGCCTTTCAGGAAATCGACTATCGGCAGATGTTCGGGCCGATGGCGAAATGGGTGGCGCAGATCGATGATGCGCGGCGGATTCCCGAATTCATCTCGCGGGCCTTCTATACGGCGACCTCCGGCCGTCCGGGGCCGGTCGTGCTGGCGCTGCCCGAGGACATGCTGACCGACCAGGCCGACGTCGCCGATGCGCAGCCCTACAAGCCGCAAACCGTCGCGCCGGGCGAGGGGAGTCTGCGGCAGTTCGAGGAGTTGCTGGCCGCGGCGCGCAAGCCGTTGCTGATCGTCGGTGGCGGCGGTTGGAGCGACGCGGCGCGCCGCAATCTCGAAGCCTTCGCGACCGCGCATGAGGTGCCGATCGCCGCGTCGTTCCGATGCCAGGATTATTGCGACAATCTGCATCCCGCCTATGCCGGCCATGTCGGCATCGGCATCTCGCAACGATTCGCCGACCGGATTCGCGGCAGCGATCTGGTGATCGCACTTGGCGCCCGGCTCGGGGAGATCACGACATCGGGCTACAGCCTGTTCGACATCCCGCAGCCGAAGCAGCCGCTGGTTCACATCTATCCTGATCCCGAGGAGATCGGCCGGGTCTATGCGCCGACGCTGGGTATCGTTTCGGGAAGCGCAGCGTTCGCCGCCGCGATCGGCGGGCTGCAGCCGCGGCATCAGCCGCGCGGCGACGCATTCGAGGCGGCGCATGCCGATTACCTTGCCTTTGCCGAGCCGACCGTTTCGCCCGGCAACGTCCAGCTGGCGCGGATCGTGCGCGATCTGAGCGAGCGCCTGCCGGAGGACGCGATCATCTGCAACGGCGCCGGCAATTATGCGGTGTGGGTTCACCGCTTTTGGCGCTATCGGCAGTATCGGACCGAACTGGCTCCGACCTCCGGTTCGATGGGCTATGGCTTGCCGGCGGCCGTTGCCGCCAAACTTCTGCACCCGAACCGCATGGTGATCGCGTTCGCCGGCGACGGCTGCTTTCAGATGACCGGCATGGAGTTCATGACGGCGGTCGAAAACCGGCTGCCGATCATCGTGATCGTCTGCAACAACGGCATGTACGGAACCATCCGCATGCATCAGGAGCGGACCTATCCCGGCCGGGTGTCCGGCACGGATCTGGCTAATCCCGATTTTGCCGCGCTCGCGCGCGCCTGTGGTGGTTTCGGTGCCCGCGTCGATCGCACCGAGGATTTCGCGCAGGCTTTCGACGAGGCCGTCGCGTCCCGAATGCCGTCGATCATCGAGCTGACGATCAGCCCGGAGGCGCTGACGCCGGCGAGTTCGCTCAGCGAAACACGCGCCAAGGCTTTGGCCGCTGCGAGGTGATTCCGCCGGATCAGCCGCCGAGTCGCAAGCTCTCGAGCCTGGCGTGACGTCCGGCGAGTTGTCCGGCGGCGGAGCGGATCGCGTCCGTGGCGGCGTTGCGCTTGGCGTCGGTATCGACCGAGAAGGGCCGTTCCGGGCTCTTGGCGTCGTAACGCGCCGCTTCCGCCATGGCGGCGCGATCGTCCGCGCTGCATGGCACCCCGAAATGCGGCAGCACCCTGGTCCACAGCGCTCCCGGAAGCTCCTGGTAATTCACCAGCAGGGCGCTGTCTGGCGCGTAGCCGCGCAGCACGCCGTCGCAGATCCGGGCCAGAACCTGTGCGCAATAGGTCTCCGGTGCCGCGGTGAACAGGGGCGCCTCGCAGCCGAACGCATCCCAGCCGATCAATCCAGGAACCATGTGCATGCCGCGCCGCCCGAGCTGCGACACCAGTATTTCGAGCGGGTCCCGGTACAGGAAAATCCAGGGCACCGTTGGAAACGCCCGGCGAAACAGCGGCAAGGCGAGGGCGTGCCAGCTGTCCAGCTTCACGAACAGATGCCGCTCGCCGCCGGATCGCGGCTGGCCGAGGGCGCCGATGATCCAGCGCAGCCACGCAGCGTGCTGCTCGCAGCCGAGATCGGGCTGGTAATGCCTGGCCTGTACCACCGCGTCGATCGGGCTCGCCTCGGAGAGGACGACGCTGCGCGGGATCGCTGCCAGCATTTGCGACATCAACGTCGAGCCGCAACGCGACAAGTGGAAGATGAATCCGGTCGGAGGCAGGCCGGGATGGTCTCGCAGCCAGCCGGCCAGCGCGTCGACCGGCGTCGAATAGGCGAATAGGCGATTGAATGGTTTGGCCAGGCTGCGGGTCGCGGATTCGTCGAAGAACAGCTCGAGCAGCCGCCGCGATCCCAGATAGGTCCAATCCACGATGAGTTCGTGGTTCCGCCATCTGGCCTGAACCGGAAGCCAGCCGCCGGGCGGCAATCGGGCGCCGCGCCGATCAGCCGGGACAGGCCGGTGCGTCCGGATGGCGGCGTCGACCTCCGCGGCGTCGAGACTGAGGCCGTGATCGCGCGCCGCCTTGACCACGAGGGTCATGAACACAGCGGGATCGTCGGGCCGAAAGAGCTGCTCCTGCAGCGACGGATCGCGCTCGACCAGCGTGCGGAATCGGTCGAACGCTGGTGACGGGGATCGCATCGGCGGGCTATTGTCCGGCCGCCGCCGCGAAGGCGGCTTCGACCCATTCATTCACGCTGGCGTCGATCACCAGGTGGACGCGGTCGGCATCGCCCCGGTTGGCGACGCTGTGCGGATCGGATAGCCGCAGGTACCAGCAGCTGCCGGGCTCCAGGATCACGCGGCGCCGGTTCAGTTCGAACGCGACGCCGTCATTGGTGATGATCGGGATGTGGATACGGACGCTGCCTTGCTCGAAGCAAAGGTCATGGTCGCTGTGTTCCCTGATGACCGAGCCGGGGGCGAGACGCATCAGGCGCACCGCCTGCAGCGGACACGCGAAGCTGTCCAGCACCGCGCGATAATAAGGACAGGACGCCAGCATTGGCGTGTCCTCGAACGCGGTGGCGGTCGGGTCGGAGTAGATCATCTGGATCGGGTGCCGCGCCCCGGCCGGTCCGCGCAGCGCAATGACGCTCCAATCGCCCTGGTAATTCTGGGTGACGAAGTGCCTGGTCCAGAGCGATGCGGACAGCCGCCGCAGATCGGCGGCGAGCAGGTCGCGGTCGAATGCAAACGGCAGTCTCAGCCGGTCGGGAAACGTCATTGGGCGGTTGCACGTCATCACGAGCGCACGCATGATGGTCTGGTGCACGTCATGGGTGACTTATGTCCTTGCCTGAAATCAGAGCGCTGCTCACCGCCGCCGACTTCGAGCCGCATGTGGGCAAGACCTTCGTGGTCGACGCTCAGCCCCAGCCGGTGGAAATCCGACTCGAGAAAATAGAGCATGGTCGTTACGACACCGGACTGACGCGGCATCCGTTTACGCTGATCTTCACCAGTTCCTGGAACGTCCTGCTGGTTGCTGCGCTTTACCGGATGCAGCCGACCGACGGCAGGACGATTGAGGTATTTCTGGTTCCGACCCAGACCGCGCCCGGCCCGCAGCGCTACTATCACGCCATGTTCAACTGAAACAAAGGCCGTCCATCATACTGATCGGGGCGGCGAACGCCGCCCCGGAACCGGCTTGTCGTCCGGCTTCCGGCTCAGTTGCGAGACGGGAAGATGCCCTGCACCGCGATGCAGATGTTGATGACGAGAAAAGGCGGCATGATCGAGAACGGGATCGAGCTGCCGGCCATGCCGATGGACGTCGGATTCATGGTCGTGTCCGCTGTTGGGCCGTAAACGTTGATGGGGTTCAGGCTTGCCGGGTCGTTGGCTGCTGCCATGAAATTGCCGGCCGGCTTTTCGCTGGCTGCCGCGGTCGTCGATGCGTTCAGCAAATGGTTATGCGCAGGCATGTTGCTGATGAGCAGTGTCTGCTGCGTATTACCGCCGACTTCGCCCATCACGACAGTGGGAAGGCCAGGGCCGGTGCCCTGGTGGACCATCATCCGGCCCCGCAGGTCCGGCAAGGCGAAAGTCGTCGTTCCATTGCCCCCGTAAGTCGTGCCGATCAGGGAAAACAGCGCAGTATTCTGCGCTATCGAAAGTATTTGGCCGTCGCACAGCATCCAGCCCCTCGGCGGGAAGTTGAAAGCAAAAGTCTGGATCTGGCCGATGAATGGCTCGCTCATATCAATTTTCCCCCTGGAACCGACGCCTCAAATCGGGGCGCCTTAAAAGTTTGTCTTGAAAGCGTGTAAGGTCAAAAACTGACCGTGGTCGAAGCGGCCAGCCGGAAAGACAAGCCAAAGGACAAAGATCTTGGATGCACGTTCGAGTCGATCAACGGGTCGAATGCTACCACGCAGGTTGACGCATTGGAAGGTACGATTTCAGCGTGTGCTGGCAATCCGCATCAACGTGGATCTAAGCTCCTTGATTGAATGATATTTCCTGTCAGCCCCGCAAGATGGAGCGCTGCGGGGTTTCGGCCCTGGCGAAACCGATTGACCATTCATCAACTATGTCTTGTGCGCTCCGGCCGGTCGATGGTAGGTTGCATCAATCAATTTTGATTATCCCGACGGGTGATTTTTTTCTCTAGTGCATGGCGGCCGTTTTGGCTCGTCCGAATCAGGACCCCCGCGGGAATTGGCGAGATTTGAGCCCGGGGAAGTGCAATGGCGCTGTTTGATGGAATTTTGAAACGGCGCAAGCGCTCCGGCCAGCCGCGCGAGACTCAACCGCGAGAGACTTTGCCCCGCACCGCACCGCGCCGGCTCGGTATCATGGTGCTGGAGCCGCGCATGATGTACGACGCCGCCGCGGCGGCGACGGTTGCAGCCACGACGCAGACCCATTCGGACGGCGCCACCGATGCTGCCGCATCTGTCGCGGCCGCCGAGAAGCAGACGGCGCCTGCTGTCAGCAACACCGGCGCGCCGGCCGACAGCGGCGCCGCCAAATCGCTGGCGCAGGCTCCCAATGTGCAGACGCCTGACACGCCAGCGCCCGGCACCGACAAGACCAAGGCCAATTCACCGCTCGATGCCAGCCGCACCGATGCGCCTGCCGACAATGGCACGCGCCGCGACGTCGTGTTCATCGATCCGCAGAGCAGCGACCTGATGGGCCTCTATGGCGGCACCAAGCCGGGCGATCTCGTCTTCGTGCTCGACCCGAACAGGGACGGCGTGCAGCAGATCGCCGATATCCTGGCGGCTCAGGACCTGCACGACCTCGATGCCATTCACATCGTCTCGCATGGGATGGACGCCCAGGTCCGGCTCGGCACCACCGTCTTGTCCGAAAACAACGTCGACGATCATGCTGCCGCGCTTGCGGCGATCGGCGCCGCGCTCAAATCCGATGGCGATATCCTGCTGTATGGCTGCGACGTGGCCGCCGGGAGTGACGGCCAGCAGTTCATCAACCACCTTGCGCGCCTGACTGGCGCCGACGTCGCCGCCTCGACCGACCAGACCGGCAGCGCCGATCTCGGCGGCAACTGGACGCTGGAAGCCGCGACCGGCACCATCACCGCGACCATGCCGTTCACAGACACGGCGATTGCGGGTTACGAAGGCTTGCTGTCGATCGCCTTCACGAGTGGATCGAGCTCGGCGTTTCCGGCTCCCGGCGCGGCCACCCGCGTCGTCGTCGGCGACTTCGACCACGACGGCGACGCCGATGTTCTGTACCAGATCGGCGCCAACGGTACGGCGTTCCAATACGCTCGCAACAATGGCAATGGCACCTTCACCATTCTGGCGCAGTCGGCGTCACCCTTTGCCGGCCTGACGCTTCCCGACAACGCGGGTGGCACCTACTATGCTGCCGATTTCGACGGCGATGGCGACACCGACGTCTGGGCTGCGGTCAACGGTACGACCGGCAGCTATTTCCGCAACGATGGCGGCACGTTCTCGTCGCAATCGAGTGCGGGATTCCCCGCCCCCGGCGCGGCGACCCGCGTCGTCGTCGGCGACTTTAACGGCGACGGCGCCGCCGACATCCTGTACCAGACCGTGGGCAACGGCACTGCGTTCCAATATGCCCGCAGCAATGGCAATGGCACCTTTACTCTGCTGGCGCAGTCGGCTTCGCCCTTTGCCGGTCTGACGCTTCCGGACAATACGGGCGGCACCTATTATGCTGCCGATTTCGACGGCGATGGCGACATCGACATATGGGCCGCGGTCGCCAATACGACCGGCAGCTATTTCCGCAATGACGGTGCCACGTTCTCATCGCAATCGTCGGCGAGTTTTCCCGCGCCTGGCGCCCCCACGCGCGTCGTGGTCGCCGACTTCGACAGCGACGGCGACGCCGATATGCTGTACCAGACCGGCGCCAACGGCACTGCGTTCCAATATGCCCGCAGCAATGGCAATGGCACCTTCACCCTGCTGGCGCAATCGGCATCGCCCCTTGCCGGACTCACTTTACCTGACATGGCTGGTCATACCTACCAGGCGGCGGACTTCGACGGTGACGGCGACATCGACGTGTGGGCGGGTGTCAACGGCGCAACGGCGGACAGCTATTTCGTCCAGGGCAGCAACAGCGGCGGCGATGGCCACCCGCCGCATTTGGCCTCGTCTTCGCCGGCTGACAACAGCAACGGCGCGTCGCCGAACTCCAACATCACGCTGACCTTCAGCGAGTCGGTGACCAAGGGCACTACCGGCAACATCTATATCGTGCGCACCTCCGACAATACCGTGGTTGAGACCATCGCCGTCACCTCCGGCCAGGTGACCGGCTCGGGCACCACCTGGACCATCGATCCGTCGATCACGCTTGCGGCGGGCACCGGCTATGCCGTGCGGGTCGATTCCAGAACCTTCGTCGACAGCGACGGCGCGGTCTATTTCGGCATCCACGACAATACGACGCTGAACTTCCAGGTCGATGCGCCACCGGTCCTGGCGCTGACCGGCAGCGGCACGCCGACTTACACCGAGCAGGGCACGGCGGCATTGCCGCTGGCTGGCAGCCTGCACGTCGGCGCCACCGATCCCGACAACACCACGCTGGCCGGCGCCACGATCACGCTCGGCAATTCATTCGCGGGGGACGCGCTGTCGATCAGCGGCACGCTGCCGGCCGGCATCTCGATCGACGCTGTTCATTCGACGGCGACGACGCTGGTGCTGATTGGGACGGCAAACCTGGCGAGCTATGAAGCGGCATTCGAGCAGGTGACCTATTCGAGCACCAGCGACAACCCGACCAATTTCGGCGCCAACACGGCACGCACCGTCAGCTTCACGGTGACCGACGGTGTCGCCACCAGCAACGTGGTGTCGACCTCGCTGAATGTCGCTGCCGTCAACGACGCGCCGGTCAACCACGGCCTCGCCACCGTAGCCGCCCAGGAGGACACCAGCGTCGCGATCACCGGAGTGTCGGTCACCGACGTCGATTCCAACCCGGCGGTGGATAACATCCAGGTCTCGCTGTCGGTCCAGCACGGAACGCTGACCCTGCTCACCAATGTCGCCGGCGGCATCACGGCCGGCCAGATCGCAGGCAACGGAAGCGGCACGGTTACGGTCACGGCAACGCAAAACCAGCTCAACGCCACGCTGGCTGCTGCAAACGGGCTGCGCTATCAGGCCGTAGCGAACTTCAACGGCAGCGATACGCTGACCCTCACCACCGACGACCAGGGTCATACTGGCTCGCCCGGCGCGCTGCAGGACCAGGACGTCGCGACCATCAATGTCGCCGCGGTGAACGACGCGCCGACGGCATCGTCGCCGACGGCACATTACAGCGCCACCGAGCAGGTGACGTTGCATCTGCAGAACACCGGCCTGTCGGTCAGCGACATCGACGGCGGCAGCGGTGTCGAGACCGCGACCTTGTCGGTCACCGAGGGCACGCTGAACGTGAGCGCGGGCAGCAGCGGCGTCATCGTGACCAACAGCGGCAGTTCGTCGGTGACGCTGTCCGGCACGCTGGCGCAGATCAACGCGCTGCTGGCCGGCACCGCCACCACGCCGGGCGCCGTCGACTTCATCGACGGCAACGATAATCCGAGTTCGAGCGTGACGCTGACCTTGGCGATCAACGACGGCGGCAACACCGGCGGCGGGGCGCTGAGCGCGAACCACACCTCGATCATCGACATCACGCCGGCGAACGACGCGCCGACGGCGACCGCGCCGACGGCGCATTACAGCGCCACCGAGCAGACCGACCTGTCGCTGCGCAACACCGGACTGTCGGTGAGTGACGTCGACGGCAATTCCGGCGTGGAGACCGCGACGTTGTCGGTCGGCGAGGGCAAGCTGACGATCGCCGTCGGCGACAGCGGCGCCTCCATCGTCAGCGGCAACGGCAGCGGCGCGGTGGTGATCTCCGGCACGCTGGCGCAGCTCAATGCGCTGCTCAACACCTCGACCGGCACGATCCTCTACAACGACAACACCGACGCGCCGGGCGCCAGCACCACCCTGACGCTGTCGATCAACGACGGCGGCAACACCGGGGGCGGGGCGCTCACGGGGAATGCCTCGGCGACCATCGATATCGCCGCGGTGAACGACGTGGTGACGGCCAGCGCGCCGGCATCGAAGAGCGTCACCGAGGACGGGTCGGTGGCCCTGACCGGTCTTTCGATCGGCGATGTCGATGCCGCATCCGGGCCGGGAGCGGCCGGACTCTATTCGGTCACGCTGTCGGCGTCGAACGGCACGCTGACGCTCACAACGACCACCGGCCTCACCTTCGACGCCGGCACCGCCAACGGCACGGCGACCCTGACCTTCCATGGCACACTCGCCAATATCGATTCAGCGCTCGCCACGGCGAGCTACGCGGGCAACGCCAACTTCAATGGCTCCGACACCATTGCGTTCTCGGTCACGGACTCGTTCAACAGCGTGGTTGCGACCGGAACCGGTACGGCGACGACCGATGCAAAATCCATCGACGTCACGGTGACGGCGGTGAACGATCCCGTGACCGTCAGCGTTCCGGCCACCGATATCGTCGCGGCGGGCATTTCCACCCTGGTGAGCGGGCTCTCGATCAGCGATGTCGACGCCAATTTCGCGTCGGGAACAGCCGGGCTCTATTCGGTGACGCTGACGGCGGATCACGGCACGCTGACGCTTGGCACCATTGGTGTCGGCCTGGTCTTCGACGTCGGCACGGGGACATCGGATACCACCATGACGTTCCACGGCACGCTGGCGGACGTCAATGCCGCGCTGGCGACCACGCATTACACCGGCGATCTCGCCCATCTGGGCGCCAATCACATCACGTTGTCAGCCACCGACGATGTCGGCGGCGTCATTGCGACCGGCACGGGTATCGCGACCAACGACAGCCATACCATCGACGTCACCGTGGTCTCGCCGACCACGATCGACCTCGACGGCGACAATTCGAGCGGCGCGACCGGCATTGCCTACAATGCACTGGTGGATGCCGCGCATTCCCTGCCGGTCCCCGTCGTCGACACCGATGTGACGATTACCGATGTGGGCGGGTTCGGCGTGCCCTCGGCGACGATCGTGCTCACCGATGCCGTGACGGACGACGTGCTCTCGGTGGACGGCGACGCCACAAGTGCACTTAGCGGCACATTGTCCGTTAACGGCAAAACCGTGAATTGGACCCGGGACACCACCTCGGTCGCAAATCAGATCACGGTGCAACTGAATGAGGACGTCGTCGGGTCGCTGACCGCCGCGGACATGCAGGCCGCGCTCAAGCTTATCACCTTCGACACCAGCGCTACCTCCACCGCCGACCGTCACATCGAGATTTCAGCCAACAGCAGCGCGGTTGCGACCACGACCGTGTTCTTCCATACGCTCGACCTCGATTCGACCGCCGGCGGCACCGGCTATTCGGCGACGTTCACCGAGGGCGGCGCGCCCACCCCGATCGCGGGCGACAACGTCGCAATCGTGGATCCCGATGCCGGCGTCCATATCGCGACGGCCACGATCACGCTCACCAACGCTCAGGCAGGCGACAGCCTCGCGGTCGGCGATCTGACGTCGCTGGGCATTACTGTCGATCCTGCCTCGACAGCGACAGAGATCATCCTGACCGGTTCGGTAACCTCGAGCGCGGCGGATTTCGATGCCGCCCTGAAACTGGTGACGTTCAGCAACAGCAGCGATGACCCGGTGACGGTAGACCGCGACATCACGGTCGTCGTCACCGACGACAACGCCAGCCCATCAACCACCAACGTGGCGCACGCGACGATCCACGTTGAGGCCGTTGACGATGCTCCGGCCGCGACGGTCACCAACGCCACGGAATCCGTCAGCGAAGACCAGACCCTCACGTTCTCGACGGTGGGCGGCAACCCGGTCACCGTCAGCGACATCGATGCCGACGGCGGCGACGAGACGGTGACACTGACGGTGGCGCACGGCGTGCTGACGCTCGGCTCGACGCCGGGCACGCTCACCTCGGTTTCCGGCAACGGCACCGCCAGCGTCATTCTCACCGGCAAGCTCGGCGACATCAACACCGCACTTGACGGCTTGAAATACAAGGGTGTCCAGGATTTCAACGGTTCCGATACCCTGAGCATCGGCGTGAACGACGACGGCCACACCGGGACTGGCGGTCCGCTGACCGGCACCAACACGGTGGCGATCACCGTCGACGCGGTGAACGACGCGGTGACGATCACCTCGGCTACGAAGACGGTGGCCGAGGACGGCGCGGTGACGCTGACCGGGCTCAGCATCAGCGACGTGGATGCGCTGCTGCCGTCGGGGACCAGCGGCCAGTATTCGGTGACGCTGACAGCGCATCACGGCACGCTGAACGACGGCACCGATCCGGCCGCGGCGTCGCTGACGCTGACTGGAACGCTGGCCAGCCTGAACACGGCGCTGGCGAATATCAGCTATCAGGGCGATCTCAACTTCAACGGCACCGACACCATCGATCTGTCAGTGACGGATCAGGTCAC
>Ga0268264_10000167_pt1 | contig 146190 bp, 134 predicted proteins | sample KBSSwiS32_FD_190357 | JGI IMG/M metagenome (GOLD analysis project Ga0268264, IMG submission 190357) | Switchgrass rhizosphere microbial communities from Kellogg Biological Station, Michigan, USA - KBS Switchgrass S3-2 (SPAdes) (version 2) | ecosystem: Host-associated > Plants > Roots >... | reverse complement strand
AGTTTTAACCATTGACATGACCCAGCCTATGATCAGATTCGAAGCAGATAAAACATTGCTTACCTCTTTCGGTAAACAGCAATTGGAAATTGCATTCGAATTGGAGAAGGGTCAGCTGCTCACCCTCTATGGGCCGTCCGGCGCCGGCAAGACTACTATACTACGTATTCTGTCCGGTCTGACAGATATCAGGTCCGGCCGTATTGATGTAGACGGGGAAACATGGCGGGATACACGGCTGAAGATAAATGTACCTACTCGCCGGCGATCCATCGGTTTTGTATTCCAGGACTTCGCGCTCTTCCCGAACCTCAGCATCAAAGATAATCTCAGGTATGCCTTGCAAAAAGGTGACAACAACCAACTGATGGAGGAACTGATTGAACTGATGGAACTGGGCCCCCTTCAGGACGTACGGCCGGCCTTTCTCTCGGGAGGGCAGCAGCAAAGAGTGGCATTAGCCCGGGCCATCATACGTAAACCTAAGCTCCTGCTGCTGGACGAGCCGCTGTCCGCACTGCACGACGATATGCGCCACCGCCTGCAGGATTATATCGAAAGGATCCGTCGCCATTATGAGCTCACTACCATTCTCGTCAGCCATGATCTGCCGGAGATCCTCCGCCTGTCGGATGAAGTGATCTGGCTGGATAAAGGAAAAATAAGACAGCACGGCCGTCCCGAAATAGTTTTCCCTTCCCATTCGCTCAACCCCAAAATCCCTGGCATCTGACCTGGCGGCTGCTATAGCCCTTCCCCTTCAGCAATTTTCGCAATCTCACGACGGCAGGGATATACCCGGCCAGGTAGAACACGGCGTCGTTGCCATCGGCAGGACCAAGGCCCGACACCCATTCTTCCAATGCTGCATAATTTCCCGCACTGCCCTTGCTCAGCGTTTGCAATCCGAGACCCGAAAAATAGCGGGCGAATTCATCCTGGTGATGCCTGTGAGCAAGCGTGATCGCTCCATCGATCCGGGCTTCTTTCCCCGCCAGCTGCTGCAGCGAGAGAAAATGCCCGATAGCCGTCTCATCCCCTAAGAACACCATGCGTTTACCAGGCGCAGGCTGATGATGGGAGGAACTGATCCCGAGATAAGAGACGGCGTCGCCTGTCTTCAACCCTTTCACCCACCGGCTGCCCGGTCCTTCGTGTCCCGCATCGATTAAAAGTGTACAGGTCCGGGTCTCGGCATCCCAGCCGGAGGGGGTATAATCCCGGTAAGCCAGGGGGCCCACCTTACACTTCATATGCTGGGACTGCTGCCATTTGCTCATGTCGCAATCCGGCAGATGCAGGTCGACCTCCAGGAAAGTGGCCGGCTCCCATGTCCTGATAGCCAATACAGTAGCTGGTTTCAACCACCTGCGTTCCAGCAGGCCCACGGTGGCATGCGTTAACTTATTCATACGCAAAACAACGACAAGATAGAAAGATAGCCAATAGACAAACTCCGGTAAACATTGGACTATTCGCGGTAATGCCGGCGAAACTCCCCGGGCGTAACGCCTACCGTCTTTTTGAACAGGCGGGAGAAATAGGTGTGATCCTCGTAACCTAGCTCATGCGCGATCTCCTTCACACTGCAGGTGCTGTGGTACAAAAGTCGCTTGGCTTCCAGCATGATCTCGTGATGGATCATGTTGCTGACAGACAGGCCGGTGGTGGCTTTCACAGCTTCGTTCAGGTAAGAAAGTGAAAGGTTCAGGGCGGCAGCATATTCCATAGGGCTCTTGCAGACCTTAAATTGATCAAGCAATCGCTTGCGGAATGCCTGGGTGATCATGACAGGCCTGGGCAGCGGTCCCCCGAACGCATCCGGCCGGCCTGAATAAAGACCGGCCATCATAGCCGTAAACGAGCTCACCAATCCATAAGCAGCCTGTTTGTAGCAGGCAGAAGCAGGTTCTTTCCTGCTGACGGCAAATAACAGCTGCAAACACTGCGACAGGGATCCCAGGTCTTCTGCGCTCAGCGGCAGCGGCCGCCGCATCAGCAAAGGATCCTCCAGCACTGCCCGGAACATATCCGGTACCAACCCGGCATCCAGCGCCAGGAACCATCCGGAGATGGACTCATTCGCCTCGATATACCGATGCACCTGGCCGGGGAGTATGAAGAAGACGGAATTGCCTTCCAGCATGAAGTGATCGAAATCCACCATAATCCTGCTGGCGCCCGTCTCCTGCAGAAGGAAGATATAATGATCGTCCCGGTGAGTTCCCAGCAGGATGGCGTCCAGGGCTTCATTATTGGCGGTATGCACCTTGTCGATCTGGTAACCCTGATCGGTCGTCTCGCCCAATCGGTGAAAAGGAATGATATCTTTCGTAGCAACCCCCATCCAACAAATTTCTTTATTTTCAGTGTATGAACCAATTATCTGTATGGGAGCTGGAAAGTTTCTTCGCACCTGCCGACATCATCATCGCAGGCAGCGGCTATGTCGGGTTATGGAGCGCTTATTACCTGAAGAAACATGCGCCGGAACTTTCCATCACCATCCTTGAAAGAGGCCTGATACCCACAGGGGCCAGTACGCGCAATGCGGGCTTTGCCTGTTTTGGCAGTCTCACGGAGCTGATCTCCGACGCGTCAAAAATGGGCGAGGACAAAATGCTGGAGCTGGTGGAAATGCGGTACAAGGGCCTCCGGCGCATCGGCAAGCTCTTCCCTGATAAGGTGATAGACTTCCAGCGAAATGGCGGTTACGAACTGATCGGTGGCAGCAGCATCGACATAAATGAATTACGCAGCCAGATCGACCGGCTCAACCGTCCCCTGAAAAAGATCGTCAAGCTGCAAAAGACCTTCCGGATGGTAAACCACAAAATAGCAGATTTCGGATTCGCAGGCATTCAACACCTCATTGAAAATAAGGCAGAGGGCCAGCTGCATTCAGGCAAATTATGCCAGGCCCTGCTGAAACAGGTTCAATCCATGGGTGTCACTGTCTTGAACAACATCGAAATAAAAAGCTACGAAAAGATCAATGGACATGTGTTGCTGCACACCAACCTCCCTTTTTCTTTCACCGCTTCCCAGCTCCTGGTCTGCACGAACGCTTTTGCCCGTCAGCTCCTGCCACAGCTGGACATCGAGCCGGCCAGGGGCCAGGTGCTCGTCACTTCACCGGTCGATGGCCTTCCCTTCCGGGGCACCTTCCATTATGACGAAGGGTTTTATTATTTCCGCAACCTGGGAGAACGCGTACTGCTGGGAGGCGCTCGTAACAAGGCTTTCGAGGCCGAAAATACGGATCAGATGACCACCACATCCGAAATACAACAGGAGCTGGAGCGCTTTTTAAATGAAGTCATTTTGCCGGGCAGGAACTATACCATCGATCATCGATGGAGCGGCATCATGGGAATGGGCAGTGAAAAGATGCCGATCATGCAGGCCGTCAACGAACGGGTATTTTGCGCCGTTCGTATGAGTGGAATGGGCGTTGCACTGGCCCCGCTCATAGGAGAAAGAGTAGCAAGGCTGATGACGGGAAAGGATCAATGATGATCTCCCATCGTTGCTCTGATGGCTTCACCAGTCAGCGGCTCGGTAAATACTTTGGCCTTATCGATATAGCCATTGAATACACGTTGTCCTGGAAACTCTTCATTTCGTCCCAGGGTCCACCTGTTCGCCACAGTCAGGTTCACCGGGCCTTCTACTTTCGCTGTCCCTTTCAGCACACCGTCGATGTATATATGCAGGACAGTGCCTTCACAGACGCCGGCAATATGATGCCAGTGCCCAATCCAATCTTCCGGCAGCTTCACCGTACAATCCCCGCGTCCCCACCCGCCGGCAAAAAAAGTAAGCTCCCGATTACCCGACACCTGCAGCACATGATTGTCCCCTTTTGCAAAAATATCCACCAGTCCTTCACCACGTTCCGTCGGGCAGACCCAGGCCATCATCGTCATGGTCGACCCCATCTCATCCAGCGTCCCCGCATTAGACAATTCTATAAAACAATCTTTGCCAAAAAGCGGGCAGCCCTTCCCTACCTGGCTGCCATCATGGCCAAATCCTGAGCTGTCCTTTCCACTCGCCGATAGGTCCAGCAACAACGACTCTTCCGGTCGATCGTACACTTTCATCCGTCCTCCCTCACCGCCCACCCGCACCTCCTGCCATCCGGATGGAAGAACCGGCAGCTCCAACGACATCCCTCTTTGTTCTCCGGGCTGCAGCGTCACTGAGTCTGTTCTCACAACCTTTCCATTCACCGCCACCGGCACGATCGCAGCACGAACTGTCCCACCGGTATTCCGAACGTAGAATCTCGCATCGGCGGCCTTGCCTGCGCTGACCAGCGGTCTGACAAACAATCCCGTTATCTCCTCTTTTACCGGCCCCTCCTTCACCACCTCCAGCTCCTGCTGCCATCCGCTGCCTTCTATCTCCAGACTGGCCTTGCCCAAAGCATATAGCCTGCATTCCATCGAATCGATGACCGTGGCGCCGGACGATACCAGGCAATTTTTGCTGATATACCGCCTACCGTTCACCCTTAATCGTACGATCCGTGTAGCCAGCTTACCACGGTTCGTTACCGACCAGCGCACATGGAACGGCTCGTCAGACATCAACTTCGTCGCGGTGACAGCAATATCCGAAAATGAAAAAGCTGACTTCTCAACGACAGGCGGCACGGCCAGGCTATCCATCTCGAATACTATCTCCCCGCCCTTCGCCACCAGTTCATGCGCCAACATCAAACTTTCATGAGTACGCTCATTTAGCCGTATCCCCCGGACATATTTATTCCGCGGCGATACACCAGGTGCACGCAGCACCAACTCCCGCCCACCAGCCAGATGCACAGTAACCTTTCGAAACAGCGGCGTGCCCACATCATACAGAGGCCTCCCCGGACACACGGGATAAAATCCCAGGGCGCTGAAAACATACCAGCTCGACATGGAACCCAGATCATCATTGCCCGGAAGTCCTCCGGGAGTGCTAGCAAATCGTCGGTCCCGGATGCAGCTCACCCATTCCTGCGTTTTATCCGGACGCCCGGAATAATTAAAAAGATAAGGTATATGAAAGACCGTCTCGTTGTCAAAAAGGATATCCTGGTGCGCCAACGCTGCATCCAGCCGCTCAGTAAATTCTTCCTTCCCTCCCATCAGGTTTACCAGGTCTTCCGGATGCTGCGGCGCAAAATAGGAATACACCCATTTGTCTCCTTCCTTATATCCGCTGTTGCCCCGCTCCCCGTTCCCGGGTAATATGAATAGCTTATTCGGATCGAATAACCGCCTGTAATTATATCCCTGGTCCTTCTTTCCTCCAAACCATGCGATCACCCAGTCGTCATATGCATATTCCACCGTTCTTGTCACCGACTCAGGATAGGTCGGAGGAATATATCCCAGTTGCCGGTAGATCTCTCTGTCATCCTGCAGGTAAGGTGTATCGATCACTCCCTTTCGCATAGCCGCATACGCTTCTATGCTGTCATAGCCCCGGATACCTCTCCCCCACGAATCGGCGATCACTGCCACCGCATGGTTGCCCGTCATCGGGTCCAAAGGAAGGTGTCCTGTCTGCCGGTAGATATCCAGCAGCGATAGCACCATGTCCCGTTGCTGCTGCGGGAACAATAAGCAAAGCAATGGATGCAGGCTCCGGAAAGTATCCCAGGCTGAAAACCCGCCGTATTCACGCTGCCCCGAAGCCTGGTGAATAAGCCCGTCGCGTCCCTTGTACCGGCCGTCCGCATCTGAAATGATCCAGGGCAGCAGCGCTGCATGATACAACGCAGTATAAAAGATCTTTTTTCTGTCTTCTTTCTCGTCATCGACCTCGATGACGCTTAACTGTTTCCTCCAATTGATACGAGTCTTTTCCCGGACGGCATCGAATCCAAGCCCCCCCGTTTCTTTGTTAATATTATCAAGAGCGCCGGCTTCCGACACGGAAGATGCACTTACCCGGATCAGGACCGCACTGGTTCCCGCAGCGAAACTTAGCAGGACACCGTCCTCCACCTCCTGCTCAGCTGAGCTGGCCCGGTCGAATTGCACAACAACTCCGTCCGAGCCGTACAACAGCAGCGGACTGCGCCGTATGATCTTTCCTATGCCACCAATAAAGACCTTCGCCGCAGCGCCCGATGGAAAGCTCATCCGGAATATCCCCACTCTTTCCGAAGCCGTGGCTTCCACAATGGTATTGTCAACAAACCGAACTTTATAGTACCCCGGATCAGCTGCTTCATCAGCATGCCTGAACAATTTACGTTCCCCCATCCCTGTAAGCACAGGCATGACCTTCATCCTTCCCGCAGAACCATTGGGGTAGCCACTCATATGATGCAGACAGCTGAAAAAGAAAATGGTGCTGTCCTGGTAGTCATATCCTCCCGTAGCCCTTGTCTCCGGGGTCAGCTGCATGGCGCCCCAGGGCGCTGCAGCTCCGGGATAAGTGCCTCCTTCATTTCCCCATCGTGTGTATACATCGCTTTTGGCCGTGCCGATAAAAGGATCCACATAAGACAGCAGATCCCGGGACTGTGCACTTTTATATTTAATGATCTCCCTGCTCGCCTCCAGCTCCGATGCAATAGTTACCCCTCCCGGTCCCTTACCATCCTCCTCAAAGATCAGCAATTCATTTCTCCCCTCTTTCATCCAGCATTCAGGGATATAAAGTCCCGGTGCAGGGATCTTTTCAGGGAATCGGCCCAGGTTGTGCCCATTGACCCAGACGGAGCCATGGCCCAGTCCCTGTGTCGAAACTCTCCATATCAAATGGTCGCCGGGAGAATGAACAGGCGCATCGAAGGTCGACCGGTAAAAACGAGGGATCATCGTATCCCTGCCATTAATATCTGCATAGCCAACGCCAGCCGTATCCCCGAAGCCTCCGCACATCCGCCACCCTGTTATTTCCTTCGCTTCGGAAAGATAGTCCAGCTTCACAGGCTGATCGATTCCGCCTTCATTGGAATAGTTCTCTATAAAGATGGTGAGCGTCAGCGGCCTGGTCATCGTATCCAGACCATCCAGCTGCACTTTGAAAGGGATATTCCAACCCTCATGCCTGCTGAGCTGCCGTCCATTGAGATATACCGTGGCATTTTCATCCACGCTGCGAAAGACCAGCTGCCCCTTTGTAATACCCGCCGGCAATTCCGGCAGCACCGTACGGAACCAGCCTGTCCCCTGCTGCTTGGAAAATACATCCTGCCCGATGGTATAGTCTTTCCAGCCCTCCTTTCCATCTTTCGAATATTTCCAGTCTCTTAATGTGTGTCTTAAAGGCCCCCCTTTCACCAGTCTCGCTGCTCCTGTCAGCCCCTTGCTGTCCACATCCGACATATCTCCCATGAAGCCGGCCAGCTTATCACGCCCGTCATGGGCCGTAAAAAGTACAAGGGTATGCATGCCTTTCGAAAGCGTAAGGGGAGCTTCCCCGTCATGAAGATTGATCCGTGTCACCGGCTCACCATCCACGAACACCGTGGCCCGGTCCCCTCCCTCTACCTGCAGCGTATAGCTGCCGTCTTCCTTTATTTCCACCTGGCTGGTATACCAGGCCCAGGGCGTCCCATTGCCATCCGATCCCATTTGCTTTGGGCTGGCGGAAAGCAGCCATTTATCACTGCCTTTCGGAACAGTCATTTTTTTCACCTGCCAGCCGGAGAGCGTAAGTGTTCTGAGCTCCCGGTGTTCCGGCATCTTATCCTTTGTCAGCCACCGCTCTCCGTTGCCATCGAACATCCGCACCGGGAATTCCTGCTTGTCCTGCCAGGCCTGTTCTGCCAAAAATGAAGCCCCCTGCATCTGTCCAACATAGCCGGGGCCAACTATAACACCTTTCCCCACAAACCAGGTCCGGTCCGCCAGCACCTCATTCATAGCAATGATCCGTATCTTTTGCCCGCCCACAGAAAAAACATAGGTAGAAGCGCTATCACCACCCCTGAACAGGTCCTTGAACACAACATTCCCAACCTTCCCCTTGACAGAAAAATACAATTCAGCAGGTGTGCCTTCCCCACCATAGATCACCATCGTGGTAAAGGTCCCCTGCCGGTGGATGCCCAACAATCGTACAGGCCCCCATTCCAATACCACTCCGGGAGCAACGGACACATTGTGAATAACAGGTACGATCTCTCCCGGCCCGATAGTCAATGCCCCCTGGGCTGGCAGCGTAACAGCACCTCCAACGTTTATCTGCATCTTCCGGGCAGCACCGGAAGGGTTATCCGCAAACAACAGGTCGCCCGCGGGGCTATGCCTGGCGGTCACCTTTATCAAACTATCCTTACAAACATCCTTCCATGCATCCGTCGCGTCCTCGCTGTTCTCCAATATATCCGCCATGCTGCGGGCAAACCAGGCGGCTTTTTTAAAGCTGTAATAGATAGGCCGCAGATCGCCTGCCTGTCCAACGGCTGCCCCATAGTCGTATGATGCGGCATCTTCGTCATTGTTGGTATATCCAAAATTGCTGCCTCCATGGGCCATATAATAATTGTACCCGTTACCTCCATGAGCAAGGACCTTCCACGTCCTTCGCGCATATTCCCGGGCATCCTGCTCCGTTGATCCGTAGGCGTTATACCATACGCTCCAGAACTCCGTCGACATCCATGGATTGGGCCTGGCGGGATCATCCAGTCCTGCGGCATCTCCTTTCCCACCGGCAGCAATGCCGCCGTCCCCTGCCGGATCGCTGGCATGATGCAGGCCGCTAAAAAAATAAGGCACTTCCATACCCATCGAAAGTGCCTTACGCTGCAGATGCCGGAAATATCCATCCGGCATATAGGTACCCCACCCCTTGTTATGCTCGTTCTCCAGCTGTACCAGGATCACCGCCCCCCCTCGATGGATTTGCTGACCACATACAATTGGCAATAATTTATCGAAAAACCGATCCACATATCTTTCAAACGCCACGTTGTCCTCCCGCACCCGAACACCCGGCTTGAAACGCAGCCATAAAGGATAGCCGCCATTGTCCCACTCCGCACAATAGTAAGGCCCCACCCGCACAATGGCATAGAGGCCCATGCTTTTCACGAGACGAAGAAAAGCGCCCAGGTCATGATCCCCGCTGAAATCAAATTTTCCTTCCTGCGGCTCATGCCAGTTCCAAAAAGTATAGATCTCGATGCAGTTAAATCCGGCCCGTTGCAGTCGCAATAACCTGTCCTGCCATAGCTCGTGAGGAATGCGCGCATATTCCAGTCCCGCCGAGACAAGAAAGGTCCGCCGGCCATTTACTAAAAAACCCTTACTATCCATATCAATATAGGGCTTCGCTGGAGCAGCAGCCGGAAAAATATGGTCATTGGTAGCCACCGGCTCCTGCATGGCCGCGAAATATTTCTTATACACCGCAGTAGCCACCCGCACCGCATCTCCCTTCACCTCGTCGTCATAAGCATCATGATTGTTCACCCATTTCCATTCCCAGTCCTTCACTTCCTTATCGAATGCTTTAAGGTCCGGCTCCTGCCCACCAGCCAGGGCCTTCTCCATCCGCCGGAAGAACATTTCCCATCTTGGCTTATAATAGCCGCTGATCAGTCCGCTCCACTGCCGGCAGGAATATTCACGCAGCCCGCTCTCCTTATCACCCCACAACGTAACGAGATCACGGGCATTTTTCTCATAAAGATCGGCCTCGTCAGGCGTGACGCCGCAAGCCCTCGCTTCCCGGATCCATTTGCCCAACAGAAAGTCCCGGCGTGTCGCCAGCACCCGGTCCATATCGTCCATCAAAGCCAGGAACTGCCGGCTGTTGCGGCGAAAAGCCGCCGTATCCTTCTCTTTCCACGCAGCGGCAAAACGCTGCTGCAATACGGAAGCATAGTTGGCCAGCACCTGCCGGGTGATATCCACCAGGTCATACCGGTAGCCGTCACTGCCCTGCAGCCTGGGCGCCGCCTGGACAAATATCTTCCAGGCCCGTTGCAGCACTGCCGGATCATAGCTTAAATGCGTATTCACCCGCTCGACCGCCGGCTCCAGTGTAGGCCGCGCCTGTATGATGGATTCCATGCCGCCTTCCGTCAATCCGCCACTATAAACACTGCCCTCCAATAGATCCCAGGCCGTATCCACCGCTTTATCGCTTACCCCATACCGCTGTAAAGCATAATCTCGCAGCCAGCCCTTCAGGTCCACCGGCCCATCCTGCCACACGTTTTCCAGCATCAGCTGGTACAATGCAGGATTCTGCTCGATGCCTTCCGGCGTAAGGCCGATGCCTGTCATCCTGCCCGCAGCAGGATCGTGCAGGGCCTTCGATGGATCCCCGGCAGCATGCTTCATCCTTCCCCACAGACTGATGTTCCCGCCGAAATTATGCAGCATGTTCCATATCCAGGGCTTGCCATAATAGGCTTCCGTCCTGTTCCATACAGGGTGACTCTCGCTATAAAGATCCAGCATGATCATATGATCGTCCGGCACAGCTTTCAGCAGCGCCTGTATCTGGGTAGGCTTCCAGTATGCCGCATTGTAATGGAACATCCATCCCTGCATCACCCAAACGGCCTTCGGGTCCGCCTCCGCCATGGAAGCATATACTTTCCGGCTCATCCCATCCAGGTACATGGAATCGCTGGTAGGAGGCACATTTTCATTGAATGTATCGGCTGAATAAAAATGGTCGGTACCGAATGCCCGCGTCTGCGCCTCGATAAATTTCTTACCGATGGTTTCGAACATTGGGTCCGAAGGATCGAGTATATACACATCGTCGAAGCCGGCATCCCAATTCGTCTTCTTTACTTTGGCCGCGGGGAACCGGTCTTTGAATGAAGGAGGCACGTGTCCCGTAAACGCAGGGAGCACCGGCTTCATCCCAAACGCCCGTTCAGCCTGTAATATCTTTTTCTGCAGAGCGGCATGGCTATCTTTCCAATGCGCAGGCAAAGGACCGCCCCAGGCATCGATATTCCCCATCCACAGCCAGGAAAAATAAGCAGGCCCGCTGAAAAACCTGTCCAGCTCCTGGTCCCGGAATCCCATCTCCCGGTAGACTTCCTGCCAGATGGCCTCCTCGCCCGTAAGGGCCAACGGCATATTGATCCCGTTCAGCGCCATCCAGTCGATCTCCCGTTGCCAGCGGTCCCAGTCCCACCATGCGATGGAATATTGAAAAGTACAATAATTGAGATAGTAACGATATTGATAAGGCGTGCTGCGATGTACTTTCTTCCGAACTGAAGGCAACACTCCTGGCAGCGGCGCCGGCGCCCCATTCCAGGTGATCAGGTGATGACAATAGTTCTTCAGATAGTAGTTGAGCGCGGAAGCCACACTGAGACCATTGCTGCCGCGCAGCACGATCCTGGTCCCCTGCCCTTCCAGCTCAAAAACATCCTTGCCTCCTTCCTGCGCTAGATACTCCACTTCAAACTGCGCAGCCTTATCCTTCACTATCCGACGTAAGAATGCCCCCAGCGACGTTTTATCCAATTGAGCATATGCCATCCCGCCGGACAAGACCAGCAGCACACAAAAGATATATTTCATCTTGCAATTTACCTACTTATAATTTGGATTTTGCGTTATCACTCCCTTACTTTCATCAATGACCACCTGGGGAATAGGCCAGTAATAGTTCTTCGGCCGTGTAAATGTACGCGCTGGCAATGCCACTGCATGGTTGAATGGCTGCAAGGTTGACGCGTACTTGGGCTTGCCGACGATAGTGTCGAGATTCACCACACCCGCCTTGTCCCAACGCACCAGGTCCTGGAAGCGTGTATTCTCTCCACCCAGTTCCACGCGGCGCTCGTGTATGAGGTCGTTGATGGTGGCGCCCGTAATCGCCGTAAGCCCGGCACGTTCGCGGACGGCCTTGATCTCCGCATCCCCCGCGCCTGCTCCGCTGGTCCGGATCTTCGCTTCCGCCACCAGCAGGTAAACATCGGCGGTTCTGAGCAGGGGCTGCTTCAGGTCTCCATCCAGGTTGCCGGACCCATCCGGGTTATAGGCAGTATACTTCCGCAGGCAGTAGCCGGTGGTGGGAGAATTGCTGGGCAACATCCTGCCGGTAGACTGTCCCGCCTTACCTGTGAACATCTGGTAAGCATCCGAGGGAGCTATTTCGATCATGGTCGTCTGGTTCGGAATGCTGTCTCCCACAGCCAGGATGGTCGTCCGCTTGCGGACGCTGTCACCCGCTTCGAACTGGGAAACAAAATTCTCCGTCGGGTGATGGAACCCCCATCCATTCCACGCACGGGGCGTAAAATAGATATTGATAGGAGAATTGTTGTAGTTGTTCTTATTCCATACGGCAAAAAGGATCTCTGTATTACTCTCCTGGCTGCCCAGAGTAAAATTGTCCGTATATTTCGAGGCGAGCGCATAATTGGCATTGCTGGTCACCATCGTTCCATACGTGATCGCCTTGTCCAGTTTTTCCCAGGCCATATACAGCTTGGTCAGCAATCCCCAGGCCGAACCTTTTGTCACCCTGCCCTTATCGCTGGCCCCATAGCTTTCAGGCAACAGGTCGGCGGCTTTCAGCAGGTCCGATTCAATTTGTGTACGCACGGAATCCACTGTCGACTTAGGTATGTTATAGTTCCCGTCCAGCACATTCGCTTCCAGGATCAACGGCACTTCCCCGAAGATCTGGTTCAGCACCCAATAACCATGGGCCCGGAGAAAATACGCCTCACCCATGCTGCGGCTGCGGATCTCGTCGCTTAACACCGGCACTTTGGGTACGTAGATGATGGCATTATTGGCGCGAGCGATCTGCTCGTATGACCAGCTCCAGGTAGGATGCAGCTGGTACGCCGTTGCATCCGCCGTAAACCGCTCGATGGCCCACATGTCCGGGTGATCCCCATCTATAGCTATGTCATCGGACGCATCGTCAAAGGCATACAGGTTGTGCCCCACGCCCTCTTCCTGGGTCAGGACATTGTAGATCCCGTTGATCCCCGCGATCACATCGCTTTCATTACGCCAGTAAGTAGCCGTGGTATATGTACCCACCGGCTTTATGTTCAAAGAAGTTTTTACACAGCCGGCAAACAGCAGGCCGAGGGCCATACTGCCCGTTATTATTTTGCTATATGTTGCTTTATGTAAGTTCATTTGATTAAAAGTTAAAGGTTGCACCGATGGTGAAATTCCTTGCAGGCGGGTATTGGGCTACGTCCACGCCTCTTTGCTTGTTGCCGTCCGTATAGCCCAGCTCAGGTGTATATCCCCTGTACCCGGTGATCATCAGCAGATTGTAGGAGCTGACATAGATCCGGGACTCGGGCAGCTGCCAGCCGCCTACCAGGGTCCTGGGCAGCGTATAGCCCAGTGTCAGCGTCTTCAGGCTTACATAATTGCCGCTCTCAACCCAGAGGTCGGAGCTCCGGTTGTTGACATTCAGGTTAGCCTTGCTGAGACGGGGTATGCTATTGCTGGTATTCGCACCATGCCACCTGTTCACGGCTTCAGCATACATGTTGAAGAACTGGGTGCCATCGAGACCCGTCATCCGGTCGGCATTGTACAGCTTACTGCCTAGCTGCCCGGTGAAATTCCAGCTAAGATCGAAACCTTTAAAACCCAGGCTGCCGTGGAACCCGAAAGTGAACCGGGGATTAGGATCGCCCAGCTTTACACGGTCCTTGTCATCGATGATGCCGTCACCATTGATATCAACGAATCTCACATCGCCCGGTTTAATATTCGTCTTGTTCGGATCATTGGCGATATACGCATCCTTGTCTATATCCGACTGGTCCTGGTACAGCCCGGCCGTCCTGAATCCATAATAGGACGCGATGGGCTGCCCTTCATACGTCCTGGACGTTTCCAGGGATTGACGTCCATAGAACACCGACCCGATATAGGTGTCTTTTGAGCCGTAAAGATGGGTGACCTTATTGCTCAGCAAAGCTGCGTTGATACCCAGCGAGTAGCTCAGCTTGCCGGCTGTACTTTGATAGGTCAGGTCCAGCTCCACACCATGGTTGTTCAGCGTTCCCTGGTTCTGATCGGGCACCGTCACATTTCCGTAGATGCTGGGCGCAGCGCCATACGTCTCCACGAGGGATACAGGCACCAGCATATCCTTGGTGTTCTTATTAAAATAGGTGAGGGTTCCCGTTAGATGATTCCTCAGAAGCCCGAACTCAAGCGAGATATTGGCCATCTCCGCCCTTTCCCAGGTAATGTTCGGGTTGGAAAGACCGACGATATAAGAGGCATTCACCACCTGGGCAGGATCGCCGAAATTATATTGATTGGTGGCCGACAGATTGCCTAAGAACTGGAAGTCGTTCACATTCTGGTTACCCAGCTGTCCCCAGCCGCCCGTGAGCTTGAGGCTGTTGATAAAAGCGACATTGTTCTTGAAGAAATTTTCATCGGAAACCCTCCATCCCAGTGAGAAGGCCGGAAAATAGCCCCACTGATGGCCGGGAGGAAACTTACCGGAACCATCCGCACGCATCGTCGCCGTCGCCAGGTATTTTCCCTTATAGGCATAATTACCACGGACAAAATAGGAAATAAGCACCGTCGGATTTAAATTGTATCCATTGGCCCCGCTGTTATTTCCCCCGGAGAACTGGTTGCTGCCGCTGCCATTGTCCAGGATCAGCTGATTGGGATCCGTATCTGAAAAACCAGTCCTTTGCGCGTAATACGAGCTTCCCTTGGATGTTTGTCCTGAATAGCCGCCCGTAAGGGTCAGCGAATGATCTTTACCGAACTGCCCGTTGTAGGTGAGGTAGATCTCGTTCAGCAGGGATGAATATTCAGTATGACTTTGTTTCAGGCTGGCCAGCTGGTTCACCCGGGTCTGGTCCGGCGTAGCAGGATAGAATTCGTACTTTTCCTGCAGTTCCTGGTCATAGCCCAGGTTGCCCCTGATCTTGAGCCCTTTCAACAGCTCGATCTCGATATAGGCATTCGCCAGCAGGTTGTTGTTCGTGGTATGGATGTCGTTGGTCGTGGCGGTGAACACCGGGTTATTGATGTCTCCAAATTCCGACTTGCCTTTTGAAGATCCCCATTTGTCCGTGGAATCCACAAACACAGGTATGGCTGGATTGAAACGCAAGGCGCTCCAAACCAGGCCTGTCTGGGTAGAACGTGTTTCCGGGGATGCCCCGCTACGCTTACTGTACAGGAAATTCTCCCCCACCTTGATCCTGCTGCCCAGTCGATGTTCCGAATTGATCCGGGCGCTGTATCGCTTAAAATAGGAATTGATGATCAATCCCTTTTCATCGTAATAGTTACCGGAAAAACTGTAATTGGAAGTAGCATTGCCACCCCGGATAGCCAGGTCGGCATTGTTGACCTTGCCGGTGCCGAACAGGGCCCGCTGCCAATCCGTACGTTGCACCGCATTGGCCGGATCCTGCCAGAACTCCACATTGGGGCCCGTGGTCGTTCCGTCATTTGCGTAGGCCTCCAGCTTCAATGGAGCCAGCTGAGCGGCCGTCGCCAGCTTCAAATACTTTGCCACATGGCTTACGCCGGTGTAGCCATTGGCGCTGATCTTCATCGCGTCGCCGAAACTTCCCCGCTTGGTAGTAATGAGCACAACTCCATTGGCGGCCCGGGTACCATAAATGGCCGAAGAAGAAGCGTCTTTCAATATTTCTATAGAAGCAATATCATTCGGATTCACATCATTCATCGTCCCGGCAGGCACGCCATCGATGACTACCAGCGGATCGGAATTGTTCAGCGTTCCCGTTCCCCGGATCCTGATGGCAGGCTCGCTGCCGGGTGCACCGTCCGCACGGATAATATCTACGCCGGATGCACGTCCCTGCAGCGCGGCAGAAGGATTGCTCACGGGAATATTTTTCAGGTCATCTCCCTTCACCGTACTGATCGTACCCGTAACATCGCGCTTCCGCTGGCTGCCATAACCCACGACCACCACTTCATTCAGGCCTGCCGCATTCGGCTGCAAAGCTATCTCCAGGGATTTCTGCCCCTTGACAGATACCGTCTGCGCCTTATATCCTACATAGCTGATCTCCAAAGTGGCATCTTCCGGCGCATCGATGGTGAACTCGCCCTTTTCATTGGTCGTCACCGTCCTGTTGGCGCCCTGCACCTTCACCGTAACGCCACTCAACGGCTTACCCGTCTCGTCCACAACCCGGCCTTTCACCTCGGCAAAAACCACGGCTGCCGTGTTGTCGCTGCCGGCCGGCGAGATGATCACCAGGTTCTTATCGGTAATAGTATAATTGAATTTGGAGCCCAACAGGATATTGAGCACATCCGGCAGACTGGCCTTGTTCACCTTGATATCAACCTTGCCCAGCTGACTCAAAAGCCCATTGTTGTAAAAAAACCGGTAGGAACTCTCTTTCTGTATCGCGGTCAGTATCTTACTGACCTCCACCTTTTTGTAATTCAGGCTGATCTCTCCCTGGGAATAGCTGGCTGCGGATACCTGCAGGCAGGTAATAAGCATAATGGCAAAACTAACCTTCATAAGCAGGAGAAATTTTAACAATGGCAAGGGCAAGCCAAAAGCCCCCGCCGTTTTGGATTTCTTCATATATTTGTTTTGGTTGATTAATTAAAGGAGTACAACAGTTTGACGGCTATGTACTCCATGATTTCTCGTCCGGAGAAGAGTTTGCGCTCTTCTCCTTTTTTATGTATTCATGTTTTATTGTATATTAGTTATGCGTTTTAATTTTTTGATAGGTAGATCGCCTTCCCATCCAGCCTGTATTTGAATCCTGTAGTCATTTTCAGGATTTGCAGCACCTCGCCGATACTCTCTTTTTCAAATACGCCGCTGATATGTTCCTGCTTCAGGCGCTCGTCGCCAAAATGGATGCTGACATCGTATTTCCTTTCCAGCAGCTGTGCCACCGTTTCAAAGGATTCATCATTGATCACCAGCTTATTATTTACCCATGCCGTCTCGACAAAACCGTTCCCGGTGCTTTGAGGCAGCAGCTGCACCTGGTAGCGTAGCGCGTTATAAGCTTTTTGCGCCTCCGGAGCCTCCGTTCCTGTTTCCTTCTTTTCCCGGACGCCTTCCGTCTCATTGACAATAGTAAGCTTCTCATGGGGTGACAGCAGTATCGGCTTTTCGGGCTCGTTATCCATCGTTACCTGCACCTTTCCGGTGATCAGGGTGGTTTCGATATCTTTATCGCCGGTGTAGGCTTTCAAATTGAAGCTGGTGCCCAGCACCCCTACTGTGATCTTCCCCGCATGCACGCTGAAGGGCGCTTTGCTCACTTTGGCCACTTCAAAATAGGCTTCCCCCTCCAGTTTTACTTCTCTCCTGTCGCCCGAAAAGACATTTGGATAGGTTAGTTTACTGCCTGCATTCAACCAAACCTTGGTGCCGTCGGACAACACCAGCTTCCTGGTAGCGCCAAATCCGGCATAAGACACAAGAGATGAAGGAGCTTCAGCTTGCAGCTGAGCCGAAGACTTTTTGTAATACAGGAGGGCGCCGGTCACAAGGACCACAAGGAATACAGCCGCCGCCACCCAACGCACCCCTCCGTTCAGGCGCCTGAGCAATCCGGTGCCGGTCTGCCCTTCGTTTAGTTTCCCGGCCAGGTCCTGCCAGCCATGAGCTACCAGCTCTTCTTTGGGAGTCATCAGCTCCAGATGATCCTGGTTTCCCTTCAGGGCATGCACTACTTCGTGAAAATAAGCGTAGGACGGATGGGCCCCCAGCAGCCTGGCAAGCTCTTCCAACTCTTCCGGGCTCGCCCCTTGGGCCGCCTTTTTGGCCATTAATTCTATGATTCTTGAATTTTCCATGCTTTGCACCGTTGATAAGGACACCATCTTCTTAAAAAAATCCTAAAAGAAAAGAATATTTTTTTTAATGCCGCCTCACTTTTAAGTGATACTCCTGCAGGGAAGGCCGAAGGTCCTGCTCAAGCTTTTTAAGCGCGATGGCCAGCTGGGCATTCACCGTCTTATAGGACAGTCGCAGAATGGCGGCCACTTCATTGCCGCTGAGGCCATCCTCTTTCACCAGCTTGAAGATTAACTTGCATTTGGGCGGCAGCTGATTGACAGAATGTTCGATGGTTTTGCGCAGCTCGTCGGTGATCATCACCTGTTCGGGGTCCGGACTGAGATAAAAATGAGAGACGGTCAGGTTGTCAATTTCCGGTTGTTTGCGACGGATGTCCTTGCGGATATAATTGGCTGCCGTATTCTTGACGGCAACATATAGGTATACATTCAGGTTGTCGATCTTATCCAGCGCATTCCTTTTCTGCCACAACCGTAAAAAAACATCATTTACGATCTCTTCAGCCAGCTCCTTGTTCCGCACAAAGGCAAAAGCAAACTGGAATAATTTAAATACGTTCTCCTTATAAAACTCCTGGAAAGCAGTTTCATCGTTATCGTATTGTATGCGATGAAGTAAGGATGGCATATATTAATATCTGTACATTATTGCTTCGTTTCCTTGAGGACCTGTAAAGGCCCATTATTCGCAGCCGCGACGATCACTGAACCTTTGCGGCCATTCACCCGGACCAGAGCCCGCACATCCCCCCGGATACAAAGGCCCGAACTGGCATACGGCACAGGAGTAAAGTCCCCTTTTCCATCTCCTTTCAGCACCAGCCCTATCCCCGCATCCAGGGGCCCCATCTGGGCACGAAAAGGATAGAAATCTCCGGCGATGATCAGGCCCGGATCTTTGCTGCCTTCAATAGTTGAAGGCAGCATACCATTCACGATGGTCATTTGCGCATACGCGGGTAAAGGATGGACCTGCCACGTTCGCCCCTTTCCCCGGATCAGGCAGACAGACTGCAGCATTTCTATCCCTACTTTATGAGCAGCAGCCAATTCTGCGGTACTGAACAGATCCTCCAGCTGCGCATCGGCATAGCTGGCATAACGGGCGATCTTCTTCTGCAGCGAAGGTATCTGCTCCAGGATCTCGTCCCTGGAAAAATAAGGATATTCCTTACCTTGGTTATAAAGGCACAACACCGGATCGAGCAAGCCATCCCCGTTGAAATCACTGTAACAAATGCTCAAAGGGGTTTTGGGTCCGGCTTTGAAAAAAGTATTTAATCCGAGGTTGCCGATCACCAGGTCAGTATCCCCGTCCCCGTTGATATCGGCGGCCAGCAGGCGGCTCCACCATCCCCTGGTGCCGCTGAGCCCATAGGCCGCGGTCTTATCGGTAAGTCTTCCCTTTTCATTTTCAAAAATGGTCACCGGCATGAACTGACCTGCAACCACCAGGTCAGGCCAGCCATCCTTATTAAGGTCCAGCCAGGCTGCATCGGTCACCATCCCCGGATGTGCAAGTACGCTATCGCCCTGCATGCCATCCCGCTCGAAACGAATATGCCCCGGACTGCTGACATTCTTCCATATCCAGCTTTCCGGTGGAATAGGGAACTCACCGGGACTCAGCCTTCCTCCCACAAACAGGTCCGGTAACCCATCCCTGTTGACATCGGCAGCCCGGACACACCCGCCGCTAACCGTTTCCGGAGGCAGCGCATCCTTCAGCTCTTTGAAATGTCCATGGCCGTCATTCTCAAAGATCCGGTCCTGGTAATGCTTATTTTGTTTTGGATGATCTGCTCCACCGCTGACAAGATAGAGGTCGGCATCTCCGTCCCCATCTGCATCGAAGAATAAGGCGTCCGCATTAGTAAAACCCTTGTCCAGATTCCATGGCTGGTCAGCAGCTGCCATAAATTTCCCCTCTCCTGTCTGCAGGTACAGCCGGCTGTCAAAACCTGCCGATCCACCGATGAAAAGATCTTCCAGGCCATCTCCGTTCACATCTCCTTTCGCCAGACTGGGCCCAATCCTGGATACCTGGTAAGGCAGCAAAGGTGTGATCTTGAAATCCACCGCCGCTGATTGCTGATGGACATAGTCTAGGCCGGAACTGGCCGTTATGTCTGCATATTTTGTCCCCTTCGTTCCTTCTTTTTTCTTATCCTCCTCTGCCACCGCGCTCCGTTCGTCCACCTTCAACAATGTATCTCCTCTGACATTTTCCATGCTTGTCACCTTACCACCTGGCCATTCCACCCTTAGCAGACTGATCAGGCTGTCCCGTCCCAATCCGATATGCATGACAGGGTCCACGGAAGATTGAAAGCCGCGGCTCGTATACTGTTCCTGCCATTGCTCGCCGCTCGCCGTCCTCACATACACTTTCGCGCCGATGCCCCCTGTATTTTTCCTGTCACCAGCCAGTTTGAGCCGCACATAATGCGAGGCGGCATGATTGGCCGTCACCTGGTTATTTCTGTACAACGTAGCCTGGTCATTCACGTTATTGATCACAAGGTCGAGATCTCCGTCATTATCCAGGTCCGCATACACAGCGCCATTACTGACAGATCGATGCGTCAGACCCCATTCGGCGGTCTTGTTGGAAAAGCTTAGGTCACGGTTATTCCTGAACAGGTAATTATTCAACCTGGTCGTTGGCATGTCCTTCACCAGCTCCCACATCTCCTCCTTATCCGCCTTCTGGCCCACATAGTTACTTGAATAGCCGGATGTATATTTTACAAAATCCAGGTTGGTCATATCCCGCAGTATTCCATTGGAAATAAAAAGGTCCTTCCACCCGTCATTGTCAAAGTCGGCAAGCAGGGGTGCCCAGCTCCAGTCGGTGGATGAAATGCCGGCCATCTGGCCTATCTCGCTGAAGATGGGCGCACCGGACGTGTCCATGCCATTATTCAGCTGAAGGGTGTTGCGCATCAGCTGACGATGGAAACCCTGCCGGTCACGCATCGTATATTTGTCGTAATTATTCCCTCCACGTAACAGCTTCTGACGGTGGTTGTCTTCCGGAAGCATGTCCAGCACAAAAATATCCGTCAGTCCATCGTTGTTATAGTCTGCAATATCAACACCCATGGCAAATTCAGAGATATGGCCGGCCGCCGTCCTCAATACTTCCCGGAAATGCCCATGATGGTCGTTGAGGTAAAGAAAGTCCCTCTCATCATAATCGTTCGTAACATAGATATCCGCCCATCCGTCATTATTGATATCACTGATAGCAACGCCAAGTCCGAAATTAAGACCGCTGCCATCGATATGGGCGGAGTCGCTGACATCGGTAAAAACGCCTCCGTCATTACGGTACAGGCGATTGCCGAATTTCAGGTTACGGGTCGCTCTTAACCTGTCCGTATTGAAGTCGGGATTGAAGAACATATCTCCATGATTCACCATGAAGAGATCCAGGTCTCCGTCATTGTCCATATCAAAGAATGACACCGTTGTCGTGAAAGTACCTGGCGCATCCAACCCGTATTTTTTGGCGCTCTCCGTAAAATGTGGAACGCCGTCCTTTATACCATCATTGATATAGAGCTCTTTGACACGGTCCGCATCGCTGCCCGGGCCCGAATAGCTGACGAAGATATCCAGTAAGCCATCACCGTTGACATCCGCCATCACTACCCCCGTTCTCCAGCGTGTCCGGCTGCTGAACCCCACCCGCGTCGACACATCTTCGAACTGTAACCCTCCCTTGTTCAGGTACAGCCGGAGAGGGGTCATATTGCCGGAAAAAACCAGGTCGGCCAGACCGTCATTGTTCAGATCACCGGCCGCCGCCCCTCCCCCATTATACAGGTACTCGTAAGTAAGGATATTGTAATCCTTGTCTTCCGTGATCGTATTGCTGAAATCGATATGAGATTGGGTTGCCGGCACTTCGGTGAATAGCGTCGAAGGCAGATTCGCCTTATTTTCCCCGCAGGCGGTAAAAAAGGACGCAATAGTCATGAATGCCAATATCCATGATGCCGTACGTATATGATCCGCTGAAATGCTCAAGAGTCGGGGCCTGTTAAATAGTTATATTGATATCACTCAATAGAACATGCTGAATTTTGGTATGGTAAGATAAGGCCGCGCTCAAATATAGGGAAAATTACATATCCGACAGTTTACATTTTTATAAGCTTGGTTGGCTTTTTATCCGCTGCTCCTTTAACCACGACGAAATATAAGCCGGCGGACAGAGAAGAAACATCCAGTTGGAAGGCGCCGCCGCGCATCCGCGTCGTCAATACCCGCGCACCTGTCTGGTTGTAGACTTCCAGTTCCCCTCCTGCCGGGAGGCTTTCGGAGGACGACACTTGCACGGTGTTGAAGGCCGGGTTGGGGTATAATTGTATTTTTATTCCATTGTTCGCAACAACCTCTTCGGCTGGCGCATCATCCAGGGGTGTTCCCGGCGCGATACCTTTCGACGAAAGAAGCGCATACCTGAACCCTCCTTCTGCAAACAAGCTTCTCATCCTGTCCCGCTGACCAAAAGTGAAAAGATGCATGCCCACGTCATCCGTAAAATCCATAAAGTCCATATACAGGTTGCCGTAAGGAGTATTCCCGCAGGAAAACACCATACCGCTGGGATTGCCCCGTGTGGCCGCTCCCTGCTGAGGTGTATCATCCACGTCGTCATTTCCGCAGGATGCATCGCCCCAGATATGAATGAGGTTCAGCCAGTGGCCGATCTCATGCGTTGCAGTCCTGCCAAGGTTAAAAGGCGCCGCAGCCGTTCCCATGGTGCCAAAAGCCGTAAAGTCGATGGCCACACCATCTTTTTGCTTTTCGCAGCCCGGCGCGCTGGCATATCCCAGGACGCCTTCCGTGAAATGGCCTACCCAGATATTCAAATAACGATCCCTGTCCCAGGCATCGTCTCCTCCTTTTGCCGTGAACTTGATCGCATCATCATAAGAGAAATACTGTTTGTTGGTCTGCCGCCGTACAATACCTGTCGTGCGCTTGCCATTGGTGTCCAGATTAGCCAGTACAAAACGGATACTACAGTTCGCAGCCAGTCCGCTGTAATAAGCCGGGACCTTCGAAGTATCCGCGTTGAGCTTGCGATAATCCCTGTTCAGCACGGCGATCTGCGACTGTATCTGCGCATCACTGATATTCTGGGAGGAATTGTTGTAGACAATATGTACGATGACGGGGATGTTGATAGTGGTAAGCGGTTGACCAGCGTGGCCGCCGCCGTTGACAACGACTGTAGGGCGTTTCACCTGCTTTTGCGTAAAGCTTTCGATCTCCTGGAATTTTACAGCCAGTCCGGGACTGCTCAGCAGTGTGGCTTGCTTATATTCGACAGAGCGGCATGGCTCCTGTGCAAGGGCGGGCAATCTCAGCAGCAACCAAAAAATTACCGATAAACGTAAAAAATGTCTCATGGTACCTTCTTTTTCAGAGGGTCGTCCAGAGAATATTGGCAATTAGATCAATAAATAATGTAAAGGTTGATCAGGGAGGATATTTCTACGATTGAATCAGGTTGAATAACACCCGGTGATGAGGTTTTTAGCAGAGTCGATTGCGCAGGGGGATGATATTCAGACGATAAGCTGCTGTAAAACAATACTTTTTTTTCCATAAATGCAAATTTTTAAGACAAAATATACAGTCCGGGAGCTGCCGGGCCTTAAATTTGCCCTTTAGCAGCAGACATTATGAACAAATCGCTTCAACTCCTTTTACTCCTTGGCCTTTTTGCATCCTGCACTAACTCCTCCAAGCCGGATACGCCTGCCGGAAACCCGGTGGACAATGCGCCCCCCGCTATCAACTACAGTGTTGTAAGGACACTTCCCCATGATACTTCCTCCTTTACGGAAGGATTCCTCTTTCATGATGGAGACCTCTATGAAAGCACCGGGACGGAACCCAGTATGCCGGAAAGCAGAAGGTCCATGTTCGGTGTGGTTGACCCAAAAACGGGGAAGATCAATAAAAAGGCGGAGCTGGACAGGAATAAATTTTTCGGAGAAGGCATCGCTTTTTTGAAAGACAAGGTATACCAGCTGACCTGGCAGACCAGGGTCGGCTTCATCTACGATGCAAAGTCCTTTAAGCCTTTAGGACAATTTCCCATTCCCGTCAAAGAAGGCTGGGGAATGACCACCGATGGTACTGACCTCATCATGAGCGACGGCACCAGCAACATCAGCTATGTCGATCCTGTCACCTTCCGGCTGAAAAAAGTGGTCGGAGTGACGGATAACAACGGACCGGTGACCAATATCAATGAATTGGAGCTGATCAATGGCTTTATCTACGCCAATCAATGGCAAACCAACTACATCCTGAAGATCGACCCTGCCAGCGGAAAAGTAGTGGGAAGACTTGACCTGGACGGCTTGTTCAGCACTGAGCGCAATAAGTACGCTGCTTCCGATACGATGAACGGCATTGCATATGACTCCACGAACGGTAAAGTATATATCACTGGTAAACTATGGCCGGATATCTATGAGATAAAATTCAGCTTTTAAAGCCTACTTCCCTATCACATAGATCAGGCTGCTGCACCTGGATTTATCTACAAAAGCTCTCAGGTTGGAAATAAAGCCAGTTAAGAAGGCCTTCACCAGGTTACCCTTTCCATTCCGGTATTTCTCACTTAGCAGGCTGATGTAATAGCCGTCGAACCACATGGGCCGGATGGCCTGCAGTTGCAAATCATGCTTTGCCAGCAGATCCTCCATGGCGGCAGGAGAAAAATGATACAGATGGCGCGGCACATCATAGGCAGCCCATGTGCCTTTGTATACGGCGGCATCATAACTCGTATAATTGGGGACAGCTATGAAGATCCGCCCCTCCTTTTTCAGCAGCCTGGCCAATTGCCCTATGTAAGCATGAAGATCATGCACGTGCTCCAGCACATGCCAAAGTGTGATCGCATCGTAGCTTTCAGGCGCCAATGAATAAAAATCCGACATGGGCAGCAGCAAGGTCCGGTTTTGAGAAGAAGCTATATTACGGGCTGTTTCGTCAGGCTCAAGCCCCGTCACCTCCCATCCATTTTCCGCCATATGCGCGACAAAGGAACCGGCGCCGGCGCCGAGATCCAGCATCTTGCCGCGCTTGAGCCGGGTGGCTGAAGACAGCAGTCGGCGCTTACCCGAAAGGGTTTGCTTTCGTACGATATGATAAAGGTTGTTTATCAACCCTTTCCGGGTGTTGGTATGTGAGATATAATCCTCGCTTTTATAATAGGGCCCGATCGTATCCGCATCCGGCACATCCTGGGTAAATCGCAGACTGCAGTTGCCGCATTCCCAGATGGCAAAATCCCTTTGCGAGACCGTATAGTCCCTGGCGGTCAACACTGCTTTTATTTCGGCTGAATTACAGGAAGGGCAAGCTTGGTAATGTATCTGTATCTCTTGTTGCATGCGATGTTCTGCACTATTTTGGGTGTATTCAAAGGGGAATGATCAGGGAATTTTGGTTGCCGATGGACCAGCCGTTGTTATAAAAATGCCAGCCAAGGGCTATCAGGGCCAGGATGGCCAGCACCAGGGCTGCGACCCACCATAACTTCCGTTTCTTATCGGCTTCCTCTTCGTCCAGCAGCCATTCATTCATCTCCACATTCGTCCTCTCCTGGTCACCGACCAGTAAAGTATGCTGTGCATTCTGACGGTTGACACGCAGGGCGGGAGTCGGGGTCAGGAACAGGCCGTTGGTAGGGGCCGGCTCGAATATAACATGCCCCCCTTCATCTTTTTTGAGAATGCCTACTCCCTCCCAGTCCACACTTTCTTCCGACCGGATCCGGTTGCGAAGTTCCAGGGAGAATTCATTATACCATTTGATAGCCTCGTAGTCAAGCACATTTTTCTGGGAAGCGATATAGGAAAAAAACTCCCGGTCGGGCGAATCGAAATACTTATCAAACCGGAACTGGTATAAAGGAGGCAGGATGACACGGTCGGCCACATCCACGCTGGCGGAAAAGGTCTCCAGGTAGATAGTCCCCAGCCCTGGAATGCTGATACTTCTATGCTGGAATAAATAGGCATTCAATACCTGGAACATGGGACCTCCTTTTGTGGCTGCGAATCTACGCAAAAAGGGCTTATTTGAGCCTATTTGCCGCTGAAAGAAAATACGATGCCTCCCAGGATATTAAACCCGTACACCGGGTATTGGTGCCACCTTTCGTATTTCTTATTAAAAAGATTATTCATCTGTACCCACAGGTTCAGCTGGCGGGTGATCCGGAACTCGACGCCTGCATTCAGGTCGAAAGCCCCATCCCCTTTAAAGTCTTCGCCGCTGGTGGCCCGGTACTTGGCGCCATCAAAGGCAAATAAGTCCACTTTTGCCCAGAAGTCCTTGAATGCCTGCCATTTCAGGTTGGCATTCAATTCCAGGGGAAGAAGCCCCCAGGCCTTGGGCTCTGTATGTAGTTTGTGGAATTGCGTATAGTTCAGGCTGGCTGTAGCGCTGAATTGTTCCCCTTGTATATAGCTCAATTCCCCATGCACCTGCAGGGTTTCCAGCGAGGATTCATACAGGACATCAAACTGCTTTCCGCCGCTGCCGCTGGCAGCCAGCGTATCGTTTACGAACAGCGGCATGTTCTTGAACGTATTGAACCCAAGCTTGGCAGCATAGCTGAAATGCTTGTCCAATGATCCTTTAAAGCCGGCATAGCGTTCCGTCGCCCTCGTGTTCAGCAGAAGACCGGGTTGAGCCAGCCAGGGGTTGATGGACTCATAACGTTGGTATGAACCTTTATCATAGTAGCCGATCCAGCCCAGCTGGATGCCGAAACGCTGGTCCGTGGTCGAGATATCCGCAATGAAATTGGGCAGCAGGTTGAATTTCTTATTATCCCAGGAGGGTACGACTGAAGCCTGCAGGTATAGGTTTGGCGTCTTGACGAGGAAGGCCGGCGTTACCAGGAATACATTGTTATTCTGGTTCGGGAAGTCGCCGGCCGGCCTGTAGTTCGTAAGGTCGGCCGTAAATGCCAGGTTAAAACCATAGGTCTTTCCAAATGTCTTTTCCAGAGGCAGATTGAGCACTGTATTCGCCTCCGAAGCCTTGGAAGGGTGGTTGTCGGAGAATACCGATACTTTTATATTAGGCCGGTACGACAAGCCATATTCAGTGGGCTCGGTATTCCGGAGGCTCAGCCGTCCTTCGAATGTCTGGAAGAACTGCCTGAGGTCCTCCTTCGCGAACTTCAACGTGTCAGGTCTGTATCCATACAGGTAATAAGCATCGTTCTTAAAGCCCAGGCTGCCGTTCCACTCCAGGTTATTCGACGCTTTGACGGTCCCCATCAGCTTTACATCCGTCAGGCTGTTCTTCTGGGAAGGAAGGCTTCCTTTAGAGCTAAGGTGGTTGGCGAAAATATTGAACTGGCTGGTCTTCTCGTCCCCAAAGGTGAACCCGGTTCTGATAAATGGGAAATGCACGTTGCCTACCCCTACCTTGATATAGTTATAGTTTTCCCAGGACCTCATCGTGTCTCCCTGGAAAGCCACAGGCCTCATCTCACTCGGCTGGTAGGTGAGGAAAAGATATTGAGCAGGGATATTATAGGTCAGACGGGGCTTGGAAGTGTCCACCTGCGGAGGAGCTGCATTAAAATTGATCTTCACGGCCTCCCGCAAAACAGGTTTGAAGGAGGAGGTGATCTCGATGGTTTTGCGCTTCGTCGTATCCTGCGCGTGAAGGCAGGCCCCCGCACCCAGGACAAAAGTTAAAAGGAAAAATGATTTTCTATACATTATTGATCAGTATATATAAGTAGGTTTATTATTGATCTCCGACCTTGCTGTTCTTCTTTTCTTCGTCCGTCACCTGGATTAATTTCTGCTGCGCCTGTTTGCGCAGATCTTCTATCTTGGCATTGTCAACGATACTTTGAAAAGTGGCCTTTGCATTGAAATAATCCTTTTCAGAGAAGTAGATATCCCCCAGCAGAAGATAGGCTTTCGTGACCCATTCTTCGTAGGAGCCGGACTTGTTGACCACTTCAAAGGCCGCTTTCTCGGCATCCTTCAGCTGATTCTGATGGAAAAGACAATCGGCGATCTGGTACCTGGCTTCCGCCGCATATGCCGACTTGCTCAATGCAGCGGCCGTCCTGAAGTATTGCAGGGCAGTCTCGCATTGATTGTTCACCTGGTGGGATTTGGCGATAGCCATATTCGCCAGCACTTTATCATCCGTGCTCACGCCTTTTTGAGCAAGGAGGTCCTTGGCATTCGTTACCGCATCCGGCCATTTCTCCAATTGATACTGGCTGCGCAGCAATCCCCGCATGGCCTCCATCTTGTTTTCCTGTCCGCTGGCAAAATCCTTCAGCCTGATGAAATATTTTTCTGCCTGTCCGTAATTCTTCAGTTCGAAAAAGTTGAGACGGGCAGCCTGCAATAAGGACTTTTCTCCGAACTTGTTCGGCGCCCTGTCCCCTACAGTCTGGTACCCTGTGACAGCCTTTGCCCAATCCTTCTGGGAGTAATAGATCTCGCTCTTATAATAATTTGCCTCCAAAGAATATTTGCCATCCGGGAACTTGGAAAGGTACGTTTCGAATTTCTGGACAGCGCCTGCAAAGTTCCCATTGTTGAACTGCACTTCCGCCTCTTCATATGCCAGCTGATCTTCCTGGCTGGCGGAGACTTCTACGCCCATGGATTTTGCGAAGTTGACATACTCTCCGCTCCTGCCTTCTTCCACATAGATGGACTTGGCATTATCCAGTGCATCCTGGGCTTCCGGGGAATTGGGGAATGTCTTCAGGAGACTGTCATATTGATTCAGCGCTTCCTTGTTATTATTCAGGTTGTACCAGGCGATCCCTGATTGAAGATAGGCTTTGGGCTTCAGCGCTTCGGCGCCGGGGGCCCGCAATACATTCTTCAGATAAGGCAGGGCTTCCCGATACTGTTCACCCGCCAGGTAAGTGCCCGCGATCTCCATATTGGCGTCGGCGGCCAGGTTGGAGGCCGGATATTTCCGGTTAATGGAATTAAGGAGGTTGATCTTTTCCTTGCCATTGCTGACCCCTGCGATCATAGCTTTCTGGAAAGTGGCGTAGTCGCTGGCCGGCCATGACAGCTCCAGCACTTTATTATACATGCTCAGGGCCGTCTTGAAATCACGGTTCATATAGAAACAATCCGCATCCCGTATATAAGCGTCCTGCTCCAGGGGAGAAGAGTTCAGCTGCGGCGTGCGGACCACCTGCTCGAAGAATCCCTGCGCCTGCCGGTAATTCTCTTTTTTCAGGAAACAATAACCCAGGTTATACCGGGCATTGACCGGACTGACTTCCCCGTTGGTGCCACCTGTTTTCAGGTATTCAAGGTAGTACCGGATGGCATCGTCTATTTTGTTCAGCCGGTAGGATATCTCCGCTTTCCAGAAGTTGATATAAGGCAGCACGCTGGCATTGTAAGGGTCCTTGAGCGCTTTATCGATGAGCTCACCCGCTCCGAGTAACATACCATCATTGACCATTTCAGTAGCGCGGCCATACAGGATCCGGGGGACAAGCCGGCGTGCATTTTCGGAAGGATGGTCCAGACTGTCCAAAAAAGTCATCGCATCCTTATAATTATTGGTGTTGGCCAGCACGCTCACCAGCAATTCCTTTGCTTCACGGTTGTAGCTGGAATTGGGATACCGCTGCAGGAAAGCCTGCAGCTCCGTGAGGGCCACATCCTGGTAGCCCAGTTCGTAGGACAGCTTTGCGTAGTTGTATTGAGAGATCTCCTTTTGCTGGGGGTTGCTGCTATTGGAGGCGCAGAAGAGGAAGGCGTTGCGTGCATTAGCTTTCTGGCCTGTCTTTAAGTAGGCATCGCCCAGCATGTACATGGAATTCTGGGCCAGGGAATCCTCTTTCCCGCCCAGCTGCTTGAATCCCGCAATGGCCTTATCCCAGCTTTTAGTCTGGTAATAACAATAGGACAGCTCGTACAGGTCTGTGCGTGAAACTTTTTTGGATTGGTTGATATACTGCTCCAGGTAGGGCAATGCTTTTGCAAAATCCTGCTTCTCGTAATAACCATGTCCTACCAGCTGCCGCATTTCATTGTCATAGAACTGGTTGCCCTTTTTGAGACGCGCCTCCGCGTACTCGATCGCCTTATCTTTTTGTCCTTGTACAAGGTAGATATTGGCAACATAATAGGGCACTACTTTTTCATACCGGGGATTATCTTCCACAACTTTGAAGGCCGTGAGCGCTTCGCCATACTTTTTCTGGTAGAAGCAGATGAAGCCGTAATAGTAGTTGGCGTCGATGTAATTAGGGTCTTTCGGCAGCTGGCGGATAGCGTCAAACAAAGGAAGGGCCTTGTCGAAACGCTGCTGGGTAAAATAGCCATAGCCCTGGTGGAACTTCAGGTCCGCTATTTCCCGGTTGCTCAGGTTCTCGATATCAGCCTGCTCATACATCCGGACGGCAGCCGTGTAGTCCTTTTGCCGGAAATAGTATTCCGCAAGGTGAAAGCTCATCATCCCTACCCGGGGTGCGTTGTTTTCCACGTCAATGAACTCTTGGGCCGGATCTACAGCCGTCTTGTCATTCTGTTCCAGCGCACATACGAGATAGTAGTATTTTACATCCTGGTACTCCACGGAAACATTACTGCGGTCCGTCTCCCGCAGCGAATATTTCAGCTCTCTGAATATGGGGTAGGCCAGGCTATAGTATTCATTTTGAAAGAAATCCTTAGCCTGTTTGAAACTGGCCTGCGGATCGTCCAGGTATTTGGTCTGTTGAGCAAATGACGAAGAGCTGAGAAGAACGATGGAAAAAAACAATACTGGTTTTTTCACTTGAGAACAGTTTACTTTTATTATTTTTCAAATGTCCTGGCGGGTTAACGCGCTAAAGTTTCTAAATATTTTACCTTTTACCAATTATCGTTCCAAACACCTGTGGATAACTGACACCTTTAACATTTCGTTGGCGCAAGAAGCTGCTGGTGTCAGTTATCCACGCCGTCCGCAGGACGGCAATAATGAGAGTCTAACCAAACCCCGGGCCATGGGCCCGCTAACCAAACCCAGGCCGTCAGGCCCGCTAACCAATCTCCCGGACCGCAAGGTCCGTTAATTAAACCACAGCTAAAGTTTCGAAAGTATAATTATCTTCGACCCACCCAAAATTCAATTACATGAAGAAATTTCTTTCAACCGCCTATTCCGACAACGCATTCAACCTTGCCCTCGTGCTGCTCCGTCTGGCTTTCGGGCTGATCATCTGCATCCACCACGGGTTTCCCAAACTGATGCATTTCAGCAACCAGCAGGCCATCTTCTTCGATCCTTTCCACATCGGACATAAATGGTCCCTGATCCTGGTGCTTTTTGCAGAGATCTTCTGCAGCCTGCTGCTGGTCCTGGGACTCTTCACCCGTTTTGCTGCGCTGGTGCTGGTGATCGAGCTGGCCGTGGCCGCCTTTCTCTTTCATAAAGGTCAGGGCCTTGATCATCAGGAGCTCGCCTTCCTGTACCTCACCGCCTTCACTTCCATCCTGTTGGTAGGTCCCGGCCGTTTCAGCGTGGATGGCATGATGGGAAGATGATCCCTGTAACCCCTTAAATCGATATATGAAAAAGTTTGACCTTGTCCATACGACGATCCTGATCATAGCCGTATTGGCCGGCTATTCGGCGATGGAATATCTCTTTTATTTATTGTCTTCCCTGGCATATACGGGAGAAGCATATCATGCCACCAGGCAGTTTTCGGAAAGATCGGTATACTTTCTGATCATGATCGTTCTTTACGCGGCAGCCTGTGTTTTCCTGGTAAAGAACAGCCGGAAATATGCCGGTCTTCTGTTGAAGGATGAGCCGGAAGGCTCCTGGGAAGATGCGTCCAAATGGCAGCTGGACCGCAGCAATATCATACTGGTGCTTTTCCTGGGCATCGGCTTGTATGTCCTGGTCCATGCCCTGCCCTATGCGGTCAATGATTTATATGATCTATTCAAAAGTAAGGTCGATTCAAGCATGTTCAGTCAGGACAGCACCAAAAGAGACTCGCTGATCATCGAACTGTTGCGGATCGTTGTTGGGGCATTGCTTGTTTATGCCGCCCCCAACCTGACACAATTTATTGAAAGAACGATCGCTGTCCGGCTGGATGGCAACGACAGCAGATCATAACCCTATCAGTACATGTACACCAGCGAAACACAAATAAGGGTCCGATATGCCGAGACGGACCAGATGGACATCGTCTATTACGGCAATTATGCGCAATATTTTGAAGTGGGAAGGGTGGAGGCTATCCGCCAGCTTGGACTGAGCTATAAGGATATGGAAGCTGCCGGCGTCATCTTGCCCGTGGTGGAATTTACTGCAAAATTCCTCCGTCCGGCCCATTACGACGACTTGCTGACGATCCGGACAAGCATGAGAGAGCTGCCCGCGGATCACCGCATATTATTCCACCAGGAGGTGCGCAACGAAGCAGGCGACCTGCTGACTGCGGGAAAGGTATTGCTGTATTTCGTGAAAAAAGGCACGATGGAAAAGACGAAGATGCCGGCTTACCTGGAAACCAGGCTGGCGCCGTATTTTCCAACTCCTTAACTTTACAGCATGGAAAAGACAGCGGCCAGTATCATTACGATAGGCGATGAACTATTGATCGGACAGGTAATAGACACCAACAGCGCCTGGATGGCGCAGGAGTTGAATAAGATCGGCGTTTGGGTCCGGCATCGCTTAGCCGTGGGGGATGTATGGGATGACATCTGGAAAGCGCTGGATGAGGAGTCGGCGCAGTCTCAGATCATCCTCATTACGGGCGGGCTGGGTCCTACGGCGGACGACATCACCAAACCGCTGCTGAATGAGTACTTTGGCGGTAAGCTCGTCGTGGACGAAGGGGCCCTGGCCAACGTAAAGCATATCTTTGAAAAGGTCCTGCAGCGCCCGATGATCGGACGCAACCTCCGGCAGGCTGAAGTACCGGACGTCTGCAGGGTCATCCAAAACAAGAGGGGTACCGCGCCGGGCATGTGGTTTGAAAAAGATAATAAGATCTTCGTCTCGATGCCCGGGGTGCCCAATGAGATGAAAGGTATGATGACGGACGATGTGCTCCCGGCTCTCAGGGAAAAGTTTCGCCTGCCTTTCATAGCCCACCGCACTTTGTTGACGGCAGGCATCGGGGAATCCTTCCTCGCCGACCATATCTCCGCCTTTGAGACGGCCCTTCCCTCCTACATCAAGCTGGCCTACCTGCCTAACTATGGTATGGTGCGCCTTCGCCTTACCATACAGGGAGAGGATCCGCTGACGATGGAGAAGGAACTGCAGGAGCAATTCGACAGGATGCGACAGCTGACGGCCCAATGGATGGTCATCGACGAGGACCTCACGCTGCAGGAGGCCCTCGGGAAGGTCCTGAAAGCAAAGGGTAAGACCCTGGGTACGGCCGAAAGCTGTACAGGGGGTTATATTGCGCATCTCATCACCTCCATACCCGGGTCCAGCCAATATTTCAAAGGCAGTGTCGTTAGTTATGCCAATGAGGTCAAACAGCAGGTCCTGAGCGTCAGTGCCTCCACGCTGGAGAAAGCAGGCGCCGTCAGTGAGGAGACGGTGCGGGAAATGGCCGCCGGCGCCCTCGCCGCACTGGATACGGACTATATGGTAGTGACTTCCGGCATTATGGGACCGGATGGAGGCAGCCCTGAAAAACCCGTAGGAACGGCCTGGGTGGCGGTTGCAAACCGTCAAAGAATAGAGGCCCAACGATTCTGGTTCCGGTTTGACAGACAGCGGAATATTGAATTAACTGCAACAAATGCCCTGAATCTGTTGAGAAAATTTATCCTGGCCGATGGTTGATGGCTGAATACTAAATATTTACATACCTTTGGCCCTAAACCATGGCCGGTATAGAATCTCTACATCTAAAAACTGATATACGCTTATGCCTCTTGTTGACCTGGTGATGCCAAAAATGGGTGAAAGTATCATGGAAGCCACCATCCTGAAGTGGCTCAAACAGCCCGGTGATGCCGTAAAGCAAGATGAAAGCGTATTGGAGATCGCCACCGACAAAGTGGATTCCGAAGTGCCTTCAACCACCGAAGGCGTCCTGGAAGAGGTCCTTTTTCAGACGAACGATGTGGTGCCTGTGGGTGCCGTTATCGCCCGGGTCCGTACAGGCGCCGCGGCGGGTAGCGCTGCCAGCCCGGCAGCCGAGCCCCCGGTCGCGCGCAGGGAGCCGATCGTCCGTCCCGAACCGGCAGCCATGGTAAATCAGCCTGTACAGACGGCCCAGACTGCCCCGAGGACCAATGGCTATGCGTCGGCCGGTACCATCCCGGCCAATCGCTTCTACTCCCCACTGGTGCTGAACATTGCCGCCAATGAAGGCGTACCGCTGCATGAACTGGAGAATATCCCGGGCAGTGGCAACGAAGGGAGGGTCACCAAAAAGGACATCCTGCAATATGTAGAGGGGAAAAAAGTCGGAAGACCTTCTGTCGCCGGCCAGCCCGTCGCAACACCCCGGACAACGGTTGCTCCGGCCGCCAGTCCCGCTTCCATTCCCGGCGGCCCGTCCATCGGTGCTCCATCCGTCACCACGGTACCCAGCGGCAACGTGGAGATCATAGAGATGGACAGGATGCGTCGGCTGATAGCCGACCATATGGTCCACAGCAAGCACACCAGTCCCCATGTCACCAGCTTCACCGAAGCAGATGTAACGAACCTGGTGCACTGGCGGGATAGAATGAAAAAGGACTTTGAAAAAAGAGAAGGCACGAAGATCACCTTTACGCCCCTCTTTATCGAAGCCATCGTACGTTGTATCAAAAAATTCCCGCTCGTCAACTGCTCCATCGAAGGGGACAGGATAATCATAAAGAAGGATATCAACATCGGCATGGCTACTGCCCTGCCCAATGGTAACCTCATCGTACCCGTGATCCGTCAGGCAGACCAGCTGAACCTGGTAGGATTGGCCCGGCAGGTGAATGCCCTGGCCGACAGCGCCCGGCAGAACAAGCTGCGGCCGGAAGATATCCAGGGAGGTACTTTCACCATGACCAATGTCGGTACATTCGGCAGCCTGATGGGTACGCCCATCATCAATCAGCCTCAGGTGGCCATACTCGCCGTCGGCGCTATTAAGAAGCGGCCGGTGGTGCTGGAAACGCCGGATGGCGACGCCATCGGCATCCGTCACATGATGTACCTGTCGATGTCCTACGATCATCGCATCGTCGACGGTAGCCTGGGAGCCACCTTCCTGACTGCCGTAGCCAATGAGCTGGAGCGTTTCTCCCCTGACAGGGAAATTTAATTTATATACTTAAACGCAGTTTTCTCCGTTAAAATATTAACAGGAACATGCTTCCTGCTGTGACTGCTTTTTCGTATATTCATTAAAAGGTCATCCAATGAAGACACTTTCCGAAACCTGGTTCGCAGATGGGTATATTGACTTCGAATTGAAGAAATACACGCTGTTGGCTTATCTGCAGGAGATCCATCAGCAATTCTCCGAAAACAAACTCTACCCCCAACTCTCCGATATTATCTTTCATTACAATAACCTGGTGGCTTTCCGGGAAAACAAGAAGTATCTCCAGGAACAGTTCCCGAAAAAATTGACGGGTATACAGATCGAGAAGCTGCAGGTGCTGTACGAGCTGCTCATAGAAGACGATGAAATGATGCAGGAGCTGGAAGATATCATTAATTATGCTTCCGGGGAAATGAAGACAGCCATCAGCAATGGCACCGAGATCTATGAATTCGTGGAAGACAAGCTCATCATCTTTCCCGTGGGACTGATCCCGCTGGACAATAATGAAGGATACTTTTTTCTCAGCGAAGGGAGCTACTCCGATACGCGCGTTTATCAATACCGGCTGAGCTTTTTCGAAAAGCATGATGAGCGTTACCGCAGCATCCGTACCGAATACATCGATAGCTGGACACGTAATATTGTCAATACTTACGAGAATATAAAGGCCGAGCTCATCCGGGTAAAGTCATATTTGCCAAATCCCGCTGTCTATTCCATCGAGACGGAACTGAAATTTCCCGTGGATGAAACGCTGCTGCCCATCGCCAAACGCAGTCTGGTGAGGTATATCAGTAAGCCGGCGGCGTGATGGTTTTCTTCGCCTGCCTTCTCCAAAGCCTTATCATCTGCAATCCTATAGAAAGGATGATAAGAGAGAACCCGATATAAAATCCTCCCTGCAGATATTTATCCTCTCTGAACAATACAAAAGCCAGCAGAATGCCATATACAGGCTCCAGGTTATAGCTGAGGTTCACCGTAAAGGCAGAGAGCCGCTTCAACGCATACATGGAAAGGTTAAAGGCCAGCACCGTGCACGCCAGGCTAAGCACTAATAACCAGAGCCAGTCCTGCAGGTCAGGCAACATCTTGACCGTGGGTGAAAATCGCAGATAAACAGGCAACAGCATACTAAGGAAGAGGAACCCTCCCGTGAGTTCATAAAGGGTAACAGTAGTCGCAGGAACTTTCTCCAGTATACGTTTATTCAGGACAGGAAAGAGACTGCCCAGCAGCGATGACACCAGGCCGATGATTATACCCGTCTTATAATGAGGGTCCACCTGGAAGATGAGGAAGATGCCGGCGATGACCATCAGTCCCAGGAACAATTCCACCCAATCCACCCGGTGCCTGAATACCAAGGGCTCGATCAGCGCCGTAAAAAACCCGACGGAGGAAAAGCACAGCAGTCCCACCGAAACATTGGAGTATTTGATGGAGCCATAAAAAGCCACCCAATGCAGCGCAGCAATGGCCCCTACGCCAAAAATGCGGACCATATCCTTACGTTGAATGCGGAAGGACGGACGACGGAGAAGCGCCAGCAGCCAGAGGGCAAGCGCTGTCAGCATCAGGCGATACCAGACCAGGAGCCCTTCATTAAGGTTGATCAGCTTGCCTAAAACACCTGTAAGACCAGCGAGAAGGACGGCGATGTGCAGCTGGATGAATGCTTTCCTCAAGTTATTTGCTTTCAGCCATTGCTTCCTGTGAGAATCGTACGGAAGATGATGCCTCGTTCTTTACACGATTGCGGTAGTTTTTGAACAGGGATTGCCAGCGCAGGTTCAGCACGCCCAGGATACCTTCTTTGACAATCCCCTTATTCATTTTAGAGACCCCGAATTTGCGGTCTTCGAAGATGATAGGAACTTCTTTGATGGTAAAGCCCAGCTTCCAGGAAGCGAATTTCATTTCGATCTGGAAGGCGTAGCCGACAAAGCGGATCTGGTCGAGGTTGATGGTTTCCAGTACCTCTTTCCTGTAGCATACAAAGCCCGCGGTCGGGTCCTGGACAGGCATCCAGGTAATAATGCGCGTATAGATAGAGCCCCCTCTCGACAGTAAGATCCTGTCACGGGGCCAGTTGACGTTTCCTCCGCCTTTTACATAGCGGGAACCGACAGCGACATCCGCTCCCTGGAACTTGCAGGCCTCATACAGCCGCTCCAGGTCATTGGGATTATGGGAGAAGTCGGCATCCATCTCAAAAATGAACTGGTAATTGTTGCGAACCGCCCATTTGAACCCATGGATATAGGCTGTACCCAGCCCTTGTTTGCCCTGGCGCTCTTCCAGGAAAAGCAGACCGGCATACTTCGCCTGCAGCTGCCGGACGATGGCTGCAGTGCCATCCGGGGAGCTGTCGTCAATAACCAATACATGGAAACCCTGATCCAGCAGAAATATTGTTTCCACGATATTGGAAATATTTTCCTTTTCGTTGTACGTAGGTATGATAACTATCTTTTCCAAATGGCTATGTAATTCGATGTAAAGATACAATTTTCGGGCTTAAACGGCCCTTCGCAGCCCTCATTAGCCCTTTTTTAACATGGTTCTGTTAAATATTTCTGTCAGCTTTTGCTTCGTATGGAGGGGAAAGTCCCCTTTCATCATCCAATCGTAATATTGCGGCTCCGCTTTGAGGATTTCCGCTACAGAGCGCCCCTTATGCTTACCAAAATTGAACACTTCTGTCCCGTTTTCCATGATAAAGCGGCGGGCGAAATCCACTACCTGCTCTTCCCCGATGCACTTTAATATAGTTTCAATATTCGTGCCTAGCTGTGGGTATTTTACCACCTGCGCCACCAAAACTTCCCAGGTGGCCGTGGCGTCCGCTTCAGCACCGTGGGCGCCTTCCAGTTCCTTATTACAGTAGAACCGGTAAGCCGCGCTGAGGGTCCGCTGCTCCATCATATGAAATATTTTCTGCACATCAAGCAATCTCCGGCCTTTTCCGTCGAATTCCATTCCAATCCGCAGGAATTCCTCCGCCAGCATGGGTATGTCAAACCGGTTGGAATTATAGCCTGCCAGGTCACAATTATCCAGGAATTGTTTGAGCTCATTGGCTACCTGTTTGAAAGTGGGTGCGTCTTTCACCATTTCATTGGTGATGCCGTGTATATCCACAGAGGTGGCTGAGATGGGCATTTCCGGGTTGAGTAGTTTGCGCTTTATCAGCTGCTTACCATCCGGCATGATCTTTACAATAGCAATTTCAACGATGCGGTCAGTCCCAAAATTGACGCCGGTAGTCTCCAGGTCAATTATTGCAAGGGGGCGTGTAAGTTGTAGCATTCCTTCTTTAATAGTAATTATAATATTCCCTACTGTGTGATCTTGTTAGCAAATGTAATGAGGTCCAACCCATCGTAATTTCCCGAGCTCATCAGTAGCAAGTTAACATTTTCGTAAGATTGTTTCATCAACCACTTCAGTAATTCTTCTTTTTCATTCATGACAACCAGATCCTTTTTCCCAAAGCCGGCTGCCACCTTTTCCTGGGATAAGGGAGGCAGGCGCTTCAGCTCCAGCGCATGCCGCGAATAGAATACCACCGCCTTGTCCGCCGGATCCAGGGCCCCCTGGTATTCCGACAGGAACTGCTCGCTCAGACTGCTGTAAGTATGCAGTTCCAGCACTGCTATCAGCCGCCTGTCCGGGAATTGCTTCCGAACGGCTTCCATGGTGGCTTTCACTTTGGAAGGAGCATGCGCGAAATCACGATATATGTTAAGGTGATCGTTCCTGTTCAGCAGCTCCAGGCGCTTTGCCGCCCCGCTAAAGGCAGTAATACCCTTCAGGAATTCGGCAGCCCCGACGCCCAGCTCCTTGCAGGCGAGGAATGCCGCCTGCAGGTTGAGCAAATTATGCTCTCCAAAAACCTTAAGGGGACCGGAATGCCCTTCCAGCGTAACAACTGTTATGCCGTTTTCGATCCGGTTCAGCGGAATGCCATAAGGTACCTTCCGGACCGGGGAAGGATGTGCTTCCACCAGCTGCCTGAGTACAGGGTCCGTCTCATTGTAGATCAATACCCCCCCGGCCTCTATTTTATCGATAAAGATCCTGAATTGTTCAAGATAGATCTCGAATGTGGGGAAGACGTTGATATGGTCCCAGGCAATACCGGTAATAATGGCAATATGCGGAAAAAGGAAATGGAATTTGGGTCTTTTTTCCAGGGTGCTGGCAGGATATTCATCCCCCTCGCAGACGATGACGGGCGCCCGGGTGATATTCACCGACTGGGAAAAACCCTCCAGCCGGGCGCCTACCAGGTAATCGAAGTCCTTGCCGGCGTTCTTTAGAACATTCATGATCATGGAGGTGGTGGTAGTCTTGCCGTGACTGCCGCCGACGACAACCCGGGTTTTATCCTTGCTTTCCTGGTAAATGTATTCCGGAAAAGAATAGATGGCCAATCCCAACTCCTTAGCCCGTTGTAATTCAGGGTTATCCGCCTTGGCATGCATACCTAAAATAATGGAATCCAATCCATTATGTATCTTCTCAGGGTACCAGCCTTCGGCGGCCGGAAGCAGCCCTTCCGCCGCCAGGTTCGAATAGGCAGGCTCGAAGATCTCATCATCGCTGCCTGTCACGATATATCCCTTTCTTTTAAGAGCGATGGCCAGCTGGTGCATGACGCTGCCGCCGATGGCGATAAAATGTACGTTCACGTATTTTTCTTATTTGGGTTAAATGTATTCAAGGCCAGTTGATTAGCAAAAAAAATCCTAAGAAGCCCTTCCAGGCTTGCAAGAATCATTTTTTTGTATTTACTTTGTATCACTGATTCGCAGTTATTCTTTCTCTATCCTTCGAAACTCCCCCAACTACATCCGGATCCCTTCCTCTGAATTACCTGGTCCCAATTCCTCATTATAGCCAGGCAATCTACTTTTAACTCTAAATACCTCTTAAAATGAGAAAGATTATCATGATCCTCGCCCTTGCCCTAGCCGTTGCAACTGCATTTACCTCCTGTGCATCTTCCAGGGGTGGTTGTAATATGAGCAGAGGCTTCAGTGGCTACGGTGCAAGCCGCTAATCCAAGTTAAACTCCTATTTAATACTTTATATGGAAAGGTTGTCCCTTGGGATAACCTTTTTTTATTGCAAAAAATGATCTTTTTTGCTTCACGAACGTTATTACACCGACACAATTGATCATTATATGAACTGGATATCATTACAGACTGAAACTCAACTGGAAGAGATTCGCCAACTGTCAGCGCAACGTCCCCAGGTGATCTTTAAGCACAGCACCCGCTGTTCCACCAGCGCACTGGTCAAGAGTCGCCTGGAACGGGGTGCCCAGCCCTGGGATATTGATTTTTATTTCCTCGACTTGTTGAGCTATCGCCCCATCTCCAATAAGATCGCCGACAGCTTTCAGGTGCCTCATGAGTCTCCCCAGATCCTGGTCATCCGCAATGGCGAATGTATCTATGATGAAAGCCACCTGGGTATCAGCATGGATGAGATAATGGAGAAAGCCGCCTGATAACTAATAAGGATTCTGTCCAATGATATTGCCCGCAGCAGAATAACGGCAGACGAGAAAGTCCTTCTCTCCGTTGGATGCCAGTGCGCATCCCACCTTCGTCGTATTCTTCCATACTACTTGCGTATAATGTCCCACTACAGCACGTCCTTTGCTGCAATCGGGAAAGACGCCATAAACAAAGTCTTTCTTCTCGTTGCCCCAGAAGTCTACCATTTGATCATAGGTAAAGGCGCTCGCAGTGCCCCACCAGATATTTTCTCCCTCGCGTCCCCGGATCGACCGGTCATGATCTCCTTTATCGATCTCAGCAAGATGGTTTGCCCAGGCTTTAGCATCTTTAGCCAGATCGGCCGACCATTCGAGGAATGATAATTGCAACTCACTTCTGAACACATTATGTTCTTTCAACATGGAACGAATAAAAACCGAATCCTTCTCCACCGGCGGAGTGGACTGTGCCCTAAGTCCGGGTCTCATTAAAAGCATGCAGAAAAAAAATAAATAGCGCATCATACACTAAACGTATTCATGGAGTCCGTAGTACGAATAAATCATTAAAATCTCAGTGTTAACCTACTCTGACAGACCAAAACGATTACGGGTAATCATTTAGTATTGATTATTTTTCAGGAACGTTTTTGCTATTGCAGCAATTTTACCGATCTTTAAAACCAGAATCCTATCCCTCTTGATCACTACCTTATTACTATCCAGCAACCTTTCCTTATTACTCTCCGTTCCGTTTCTGAATACCACCTTGCCTATCTAATTATTTTACACCAAGAATCAAACAAATCGCCCGGGTATCCCCTTGGGTAAACCTTGAACTTTTATGAATAAGAGACAGGTCGTACTGGAGTCTATCTCGGCCCTGCTGATAATGCTTTTCCTGTATGCGAGCATAAGTAAATTCCTGGATTTCCAACGTTTCATCGGCGAGATGAATAACCAGCCGTTACCTAATTCATGGACCCCTTTCCTTGTTTGGACTGTTCCCTCTCTTGAAATAGCCATTTCCCTTGCATTGATCTTTGAGCGTACACGTATGGTGGGTTTGATCGCATCGCTTGTTTTAATGACCCTGTTCACAATTTACACAGCTGTTATCCTGCTGCACTTCTTTGATTATGTGCCCTGCTCCTGCGGAGGCGTGATCAGGAAGCTGAGCTGGCCGCAGCACCTTGTCTTCAATCTTTTCTTTGTTGTCTTATCGGTCATTGGCATTATCCTCCAACGTAGGAGTTTCTTTAAATCCATATTAATCACCAAAAACAGTTTCGTATGAAAAAGATCAAGTTCATGATCATGACCCTTGCTATCGCATTTAGTATTGGTGGCGCTTTCGCTACCGCACCCCGGCCAGCGCAGGAATGTCAAGCCGCAACGCAGTATTACCTAAATGGCGGCGCATATGTACTTGCTGGCAGATTGGGCATCGATTACATCTGCAATACGCCGTCTTCCGCAGTTTGCACCTATTACAAGGTAGGGACCACCTACATGCCCTGCATGTGGGGGAATTATTGTACCTCCAATTGCAAGACAGGAAACCCCACTCCCAAAAAAGCCAGGAACTAAGGCTCCGGCCCGGTATACATAGTGCCGGTAAACTAATTTAGACCGAAAGGCATCAACAGATAGACATGACCGCTAGCATACGGTATAGATATCACTGATGCCTTTCTTCTATCCCTCCCTTCAGAATCCCTGCATCCCCGCTTACAGATTAGCACATAGCCGTGCTTCTTTTCTCTTCCCTTTTTTGTCTTCGGCCTTTTGACTTACTACCTTTTCTCATCATGAGCAAAAGACAAGTCACGCTCGAAGCAATTGCCGCATTGTTGATCTTACTTTTCCTGTATGCCGGCGTAAGTAAATTCCTGGAGTTCGATCGCTTCATCGGGGAAATGAATAACCAGCCCTTCCCCAATTCCTGGACCCCCTTCCTGGTCTGGACCATCCCCTCTTTTGAAATTATTATCCCTCTTGCATTGATGTTCGAGCGCACCCGTTTACCAGCATTGATCGCATCCTTTATTTTAATGACGCTTTTCACTATGTATACCGGCTCCGTCCTGCTGCACTTTTTTGCCTATGTGCCCTGTTCCTGTGGCGGTGTCATCCGGAAACTCAGCTGGCCGCAGCACATGGTCTTCAATCTTTTCTTCGTAGCCCTGTCCGTCCTGGGTATTGTCCTCCAACGCAGGAAGTTCTATCCATCCATATTCATCACTAAAAAAAATCTCGTATGAAAAAGATCAAATGGACGCTTATGATTTTAGCTGTTGCACTCAGTATTGGTGGCGCGCTTGCTACCCGTCTGCACCAAGACTGCCAGGGTGCAACCCAGTATTACAGTAATGGCGGAGTTTATGTTCTGGCCGGCCGGTTAGGCATCGATTACATCTGTAATACGCCTTCTTCCGCAGTTTGCACCTATTACAAGGTAGGAACCACCTACATGCCCTGTATGTGGGGGAATTATTGCACCTCCAATTGCAAGGTTGGAAACCCCGCGCCCAAAAAAGCCAAAAACTAACTGTTTCTAATTAGGATCGATCGTAACCCTGTTGTCATAATCCTTCATCCCGCTCAGCCTTAAGACATCCGAAGGAAGATAAAAAACATAGTTCGGACTGGAAGGCGGCAATTGATATACCTGCCCATTCATACCATGGGATTGTGTAATATTGGCGCCTTCCTTATTTAATCTTCGAATATCCGTCCACCTTAGTCCCCGGAAAGATAGTTCCTTTCTTCTTTCCACCAGGACACTGTCTAGTGCTGCCGATGCAGAGGCAGCCACGATGGGATTATAAGGAATGGAATCCTGTCTTACCCAGCGATGTTGCAGCAAGGTATTCAGATCGGCTAAAGCCGCATCTCTATTTCCCGCCCGGGCAGCACATTCGGCCCTGATCAAATAAACCTCATCCACTGCCAGGCCGCTAAAGCAATAGGATTTGCCGGAATAGCTCCCTTTCAAATATGGCAGACCGGTAAAACCCCCAATCCTATAAAAAATCACCCGTCGCAGGTCCCCCGGAGCATAGGAGGCATATAAATTGGAATCCACAATGCAGGTGACTTTAAAATTGCCGCCGACCAATACTTCTGAACCTGTATAAAGAACGCTTTGATACAACGTTTCCGGATTTAATTGAGGAACAATTGGATTGGATTTAAGGTCGAGTAAATGGTAATCCATCAGCGTATTGTACAATTGAAGGCTGTTGTTTGCATAAGCTCCGGCTTGGGAATAGACCTGCATGCTCAGACAAACCCTGGCCAGCATCGCCAGTGCGGCAGGCCTGGAAGGGCGGTTGAGATTGGCTGTGGGTACAGCCTGCGGAAGCAGACTATCTGCCTGGCGAAGGTCCGAGAGTATCTGGTTATAAGTATCCTGGACATTGGCACGATCATATTTCAGATTAACGTCCGATTTCAGACGCAGGGCAATACCCAAATCCATGGACGCGGTGGTGGCATCGTATACGGGAGCAAAGAGCTGGGCCAAATTATAAAATGCATAGGCTCGGATAAAATAGGCCGTCCCCTTGATCCTGTTCCAATCCTGCCGGTTGGACTCATCTACCTTGATCTTGGGTAACTCATCCAGCACTACATTGGCATAAAACACCTGTTTGTAAGGCAGGTCCCAATCCGGGATCTGTGTCTGGCCGCCATAGGTGTCCTGTGCCCAGGTATAAGCATTCTGCGACTTCGCCGTCAGACCCACCCAGGTACTGTACAGCATCCGGTAATTGTCCGAAGACAGTTCACCCAATTCCGGCGTTTCCTGCATCACATATTGATCATCGAGCAGGGCCTGAAAATCTGCCAGGGTAGTAGGCACCACCAATTGCGAATTAGGCTTTTTGTCCAGGAAAGCCTTCTTGCTGCAAGCAGGCAGGATAACTACACCCACCAGCAGCAGTGGGATGATTAGTTGCCAGGAACTTGATCTTTGCATACAACACTTAATTTAAAATCCCAGTTTACACCCCAGGGCCAGCGTTCGGGGGTTGGGAATACTGTTGACATAATCAGGGTCGATGCCCTTGTGATTAGCTTTCCAAAGGATTCCGATATTGTTTGCATAAAGATAAAAGCGTATCGCCTGCACGGGAAGCTTAGCATAGGACTTCTTGGGCAGATCATAACTAAGCCGGATATCCTGCAGGCGAACATGATCACCTTTTTCGATCAGCACCTCCGAATTGGCATAAAATTGATCCCGGCTGTTATTGAGTGGAAAAGGCCGGGACGGCACGCTCGTCGCCTTTTCGTCCCCTGGTTTTTGCCAGCGAAGCGCATAATCGGAGCTGCCTTTTGAAATTCCGCTGTATACGCCGGCATACTCAATCGAGTTCCTTCGAAACCTATATCCCAGCTTGAAAACAATATTGAAGGACAGCTCAAATTGCCGCCAGTTGAATGTGTTGCGCCAGCTGCCAAAAAAAGTCGGATTGGCCGGCCCCTTATAGATGAGGCTGTCCACTGGATAGGTAATGAACTTACCATAGCTGGTATCCGGATGCCCATGGAAGTTACCCAAAGGATCGCCCGAACGTGGGTCCAGTCCCATCCATCGCAAGGCATAGATAGAGTATAAGGGTCTGCCCGGCAAAGGATTGATGGTGCCCGTCTTTGTATAAGCCTCTACGGAAGCCTGTGCAGCAGCATAACGCGTGACCTCGTCCCGTACACGGCTAAATAACCAGTCGCTGCTCCACCTCAATGGCCCCGTGAGGTTCCGGGTATGCAAGGTAAGATCCAACCCATGAGCCACCATATTGGCGGTATTGCCCGTAAACTCAGTCACGCCGGTGGTAGGATCCATCACGGTCTGGCCGATCAGGTCTTTCCCGCTCTTGATATAGTATTCGAAACTACCTTCCACCCGGCCATTCCGGCTGGCAAAATCAAGGCCCACATTGAAAATATTGATCTTCTCCCATCGCAGGGAAGGATTGGGTGGATTAATGATATTGCCAAAAGGCGCCGAATAATCATTCAATAAACCATTGAGTTGAGCCGTAGTATAAGCAGATACGGACCTGTCCACATTCCCATTGGCGCCGTTGGTGACCCGCAGCTTCAAAAAAGGCAGCCAATCCACCCAGTAAAATTTCTCCCGGGAAATTTCCCATGCCAACCCCGCCGACCACAACGGTACACCTTTCTGGTTAGTTTTCACGCCAAACAGGTTGGACTCATCTCTTCGGGCACTTGCCGAAATAATATATCGTTGGCGGTAAATATAGGACGCATTGGCATAGTAGGAGATGAAACGATCGGAAGTACTGTAATGCTGATCCTGATAAGGAATTTTAGCCGGGCTGGGAGTGTAATACTGAGGATAATATTGAGTATAATCTACTGAGTCCCCCGTATGCGTACCGGGATTGTATCCATAGAGACGGGTACCATCAAAATGACCTTCCACATCTCTTAATTCCCAGCCGGCAAGTATATTCAACTGGTTATCCTCGTCAAATGCGTGGTCATAATTCAATTGAAGACGTACGTTGTGCGCGTCATAGCTGTTGATCGTCTCATCCATGATCCCACCCTTGGGTATAGGCCATAAAAGCTTGCCATTCGTATCCACCTGTGTGTAGGAATTAATGAGGTCGCGGGCGGTGTAAGTCTGAAGGCTTTGAAAATTCTTCGCATCCGACTTCCCATGCTGATATTGATAATAGGCATGCGCGCTCAATCCTTTTAAGATCGTATACTGCAAACCAATATTCAGACGATAGTCCGTAAGCCGTGTCCTGTAATCCGCATTCCGCAGTTCATCCAATGGCCGGTAATGCCAGTCTAACAACTGCCCGCTCCCCACTGTGTCTACATAGGTTTGACGTAACCCTACCGGAACAGGCAAGGCATTCCCATTTGCCTCTGCCAACTTGAGATAAGGATATGATGCATTGATAACACCGCTATTATTATTCTGCACCCAACTCGACACAAACGTAAGATCCGTACTGAGCTCCAGCTTCTTCGGAATGATGCTCCAGGTATTACTTCCATTAAGCGTTAAACGATTGTATTGATTCCCTACCAGGTTAGATAAATCCTTATTATATCCCGCAGAAACAAAGTAATGGTCCCGGGCGCTCCCTCCGCTAAAATTCAACGCATACAGCTGGTTCAAACTATGCCGGTAAAAATATTTCCCCAGGTCCTGCCGGGTATCCACCTTCGCCAGGGCATCCAGCTGCGCCTGCGCATCAGCAGCGGAAATAACCCCATCCCTTTTTTTGATCAGGATCTCTACCACCGGAGATAACACAGGATGAGATGAATTCATTTCTTTCTGCTGATAAAAGCTGCTGTCAAACAAAAACTCCTCCACCCCAATATAATCCTTCGAGCGCATGATCGGCTGATAATACAGATCCGGCTTCTCCCCTGCCATCACGCTCGTAGTAAAATTCCACTTCTTCGCCTGGTTATACTTCCCCTTCTTCGTCGTCATCACAATCACCCCATTACCCGAAAAAGCCCCCCAGATAGAAGCCGCCGCCGCATCCTTCAGCACCGTGATCGTCTCGATATCCTCCGGATTGATATTATTTATATTCCCACTGTACGGAAAATTGTCCACCACGACGAGTGGATCGGGACTACCATTGATCGTGCTCCGCCCCCGGACCGTGATCATCGACTGGTTCGTCCCCGGCACAACATTCTTATTGAAGATCAAACTGGAAGTCACGCCATCCAGCCTGTCCAGTACATTTGTCGACACGGCCCTTTCGATCACGGTATTGGTGACATTGCTATAGCTGCCCGTAGCCCTTTCCTTCGGCACCTCCTGGTATCCATTATGCGCCACCACTGCACCGGCCAGCTCGATGATCCTTGCCTTCACCTCCACAACCATCTCCTTCTCCCCATTATAAGGCATCTCTTTCGTCTCATAGTTGATGCTGCTGAACACCAGGCTGGTGTCCTGCTTGCTCAGCATGATGCTGAAACCACCGCTCTCATCGCTGATGGCGGAAGATGACCTGCCCGTACCCTTGGAGAAAATAGAGGCGCCCGGCACGGCCTCCTGCTTCTCGTTGCGGATCACCCCCCGGAGTATATAATCTTTCGTCCTGATAATATGAATGGAAATAGCGCCGTCCACCATCTCATAGCGCAGCGGCTGCCCACGGAAACAGATCTCCAGCACGTCCTGAAATGGCATATCCTTGACGGAGATCGTCACTTTGTGCGCTAACTGCGGCCACGCTGCATCCCCAAAGTAGGTGATACCCGTCTGCTTGCGTATGGCAATAAGAATTTTTTCTAAAGATGCATTCCTTTCCGAGAGCGTTACCTTCGTGGAGATTTGGCAATAGCCGGTTATGCTTCTCTGTAAGCAGGCTATAAGCAGTAAGAAAGCAACCGGTTTCATCGAACCCATTAGGCGAAGGTTTGAATAAATAAAGTTACAGCCTGCGAATCATGAGTAAATATAAGAAAAATACTTATTTCTTACCCATGACGGCGGCTGTAACTGGCGGACTCGGTTCAATGGTTATGGACAATATGGTGCTCTATTGTAAGACTGTAACTACTTTGCCTTGTAATGAACAACGTATATTTTGGTGCGCTAATTGATTCAAAATCTGTTGGATATTGGAATGCCGTGAGAAATTTCCGGTAAATTGACGCTCCGGTATTCCCGACTGATAACGAATCTCAACATCATAACAACGGGAGATGGCCTGCATAACACTGGAAAGAGCATCATCCCTGAATTCAAGACTCCCATTCTTCCAGGATAAGACATGATCGATGTCAGCACCCTTCAGAAGCTTCATCGGAGGGTTCGCTCCCGATGTAGGGTATACTATTTCAGCTTGTTCGCCCGGCTTGAGCTGTAAGATCTCTGTACCTCTTACCACTTTCACCGCACCGTCTACAAGAGTTGTCTTACTGGAAGACTCCTCATCATAGGCTTTCACGTTAAAATGTGTCCCCAATACCTCGATCTCGGCTCCCTTGATCTTGACATGAAAGGGTCTCGTAACGCTGCCCGTCACCTCAAAATAAGCCTCCCCTGTCAATTCCACCGTACGCTCGGACCCGCTGAAGCTGGCAGGATACTTTAACGTGCTGGCGGCATTCAACCAGATCTTACTGCCGTCAGCCAGCGCAAATTCCTGCTGCTGCCCACCGCGAGGAACCGAAAATATCTTATTAAGAACTCCGGCAGGATTGTCAGCAACCGCTGCCTGTTTATCTGTCGAATGATTGTACCACAAGTATCCCCCCGTAACCAACAGCAAAACAGAAGCTGCTGCTACCCACATGCGCCTTCTCAATATCCGGCCAGTATTAAATCTTCTCACCGGCGCTAATTTCTCCTCTTCATCAGCATGGTCCAGTTTCTGTTCCAGCTGCCCCATCCATTCTGCCGAAGGAGCAACAGCAGCCAACGACCACTGCTCGAATAATGCCTCATGTTCGTCTGCAATAATTCCCAGCTCATCGATCGAAGCGTCCTGGAGCCACTGAAGAAATGTCGCGTATTCCTCCGGGGTATATTCCCCTTTAACGAAATGTGCAACAAATAATCGGGCATCCTTTAAGATCATAAAAATAAGGTGTTATGATAAAGACACCCACGGATGGAGAGGGGATACCCCGGAAAGCATATTTTTTTCAAAAAATTTTGAAGAAAGTTCAAATAAATGAAAATCAAATGTTTAGAACATCAAAGAGTGAAAGGAACACAAACAGGACAACCGATATCTCCGCATGATCGATCAAATATTGGCGCACAAAGGCGGTAGCCTCATACAACTGCTTCTTCACAGCCGCCCGGGATATACCCAGCTTGCCGGCTATCTCATCCAGGGTAAACCCCTGCTCGATACGCAGCTTCAGGATCTCCCGCCGCCTGGGCGTCAGCTTATCCATCCCCTCCGCCGCAATATGATAATATTGCTTATACAACACGGCATGCTCAGAATGGTGCACAGACGTGGATTCCATCCCTTCGTCCAGCTCCCGGGTCTGCTGCTGCACTTTTAACGACCGGAAATAGTTGAACACCGTATTCCGCGATACGATGAAAATATAATCCTTAAAGCTATCCACCGTCGCCAGCCGCTGCCGCTTCTCCCACATCTTTATAAATATGTCCTGCGTCAATTCATCCAGGTTATCCCTGGAAGGCACAAAAAGACGCACATACTGCTGGACGATCTTATAATAATGCCCGTACAACTGCCTGAACGCTTCCCTGTCATCTTCGGCTACACGATGAAGCAATTCTTTTTCATTATGTATAAATTCAATTGACACAGGATATTAGCGTGTGGTTGTCCTTAAAAATAAGAGGAATGGTAGAATACGGCAACTATCGGGCCACGCCTTACTGATAGATAGATAATAATTAAAAGGGGACTGAGGTAATGACATATTGGGCGTGAGGGGTTCTTATTCTTAAAAATAATAAGATATTCCCGGTTAACCCGCTTTTGCATAAAAAAATGCCCCGGCCGGTAAATCCGGCCAGGGCAGCACCTCTAAAATAATATCTTTAATCCAGGGGCGTGGCATCCAGGATCACGACTTTGGCAAGAATATCTCCATTGGGCATGTCGGGCGCAGAACCGTCGATCGTCCGGAACCCTATGTATACATTCCCCTTGGAATGGATCGTATTGTAAGTAACCCCTGTGATCTCTTCCGGCAAGGCATCATACGTGTTCCCTCCATCAAAAGAAAGGTAAACGATCACACCCCCATTGGCAACGATCTTGTCATCAATTTCCGGCACGCTCAGATTTGTCGCATACTGGTTCAGCGGCGCGGAGGTCCCGCCCGTATAGGTATCCACCTTCCAATCACCCGGATGAATAGTATAAATAGCAGAAAAGCCCTGGTCCACTACTTCGGTAGTATGTTTTGTACAGGAGCCCAATCCAATAAGGGAAACGAACAAAGCGGCGATCATGGTAGTCCTGGTCAATGCGGTGTGTTTTGTCATACTAGGTTTTTTAATTCTTATTAAGCGTTAATACAATGCAAATAATCGGCCTGTTATTGTGTTCAGACATGTTAAAAAAACAAAGGTTTAATTAAAAGAGGATTAAAGCTGTCCCATCAGGATCCGGATACCCACTAACCCGAGGGAAACAGCCAGGGCCCGCTCGATGGCCCGCCCCCGTATCCGGTGAGAAAAATAAGCGCCGGCCTGAGCACCGGCAATCGCCCCCAGCCCCAGGCAGATTACCATCCGCTGAATGACCGGATCATGAAAGCTGCCCTGCGCTATATGCACCACTACACTCACCAGAGACATGACAGCCAGTATGAAATGAGAGGTCGCAGTCGCAACATGCACCGGGAACTGTAGCCAGTTGATCAAAGCAGGCACATGAATAATGCCTCCCCCGATACCCAGGATCGGTGAGATAAATCCCACCACCAGGCTGATCCCCCAGCCAATATATCGGTTGAAAGAATATCGATACGTCTCTCCCTTCCGGTCCGTCAGGATACGCACCTGGGTAGATCTGCCATATCCCTTATTCACTGGTATCTTCTTATAGTCCTTCCTCTTGAACAATAAATAAAAAGCAAGAAGGATCAGCAACCCCCCGAATACAATAGAGAATAAGGATCTTGAGATCATCCTGGTGACCATCACCCCCAATATGCTTCCCGGTATGGTAAAAGCTGCAAATTGTATGCCCGCCTTATAATCCACCCGCTGCGCCCGCGCATAAGCCAATGTGCCCGAAATGGCATTACAGGCGACGATCGCCATGGAGACGGCAGTGATGGTGTCCGGCGCCAGAGTAGGATACAGGAACAACAACACAGGTACGAGGATAAACCCTCCCCCGGCCCCTATCAGCGTGCCGAGTCCACCCACCAATAACCCTATAGCAAACAACAACCAGACGGATTCTGTCATGTAATTATTGAATTATTTCCATACGAGCACTAACATGCCCGCGAAGATAAGGATAGCCGCCAGCATTACCCGCAATGTCAGTGGCTCACGAAGAAAAAGAAAGGACAACAATATGGTAAAAACGATACTTCCCTTATCGATCACACTGACCTCGGACACCTTGCCCATTTGCAAAGCCCGGTAATAAAACAGCCAGGATAAACCCGTGGCAATGGCCGACAAAATAAGAAAAAGCCAGTTGCTGCGTGAAAGCCCCCCTACCTCCCTTCCATGCCCCCGGTACAGCACGATCCCCCAGGTGATCAGAAGGACCACGGCAGTCCGTACAGCCGTGGCAAGATCGGAGTTCACATCCTTCAACCCGGCTTTCGCAAAGATCGCCGTCAGGGCGGCGAAGAACGCAGACAACAACGCATACACCAGCCACAATGGAAGATTCAGCATAGATCCCAAAGATAACCGAAAACTTATTTTCCCTTGTTCTTTAACAGCAGGAAAGGCGGCCCCTTCTTCCAGTCCGTAGCCCCCCGGTTGAAAACAGGCCCCACGCTGCAATTGGCCAGCAATACATCCGCCCACCCATCCCCATCCACATCCTGTACATCCATGGTGATCCATCTGCCCACTTCCGTGCCCGGCACTATATGGGGGTCGAAATGCAAGCCTTTATTGTTATGCAGGTATATAAATCCCTCCCCGGGATGATGACTGTAATCCGCAAAATAGGCTATGGCCGCGATATCCGGTAAGCCATCCCTGTCAAGGTCAGTGGCTATGGCCCGGTAACAGCCGTTCATCGGGAAAAAATATTGTTGTGTAAAATGGACAGCGCTGTCATTGATAAAAACATAGATCCCGTGATAAGGCTTCAGCACTGTGGAGAAATCCCCGTTGTCTCCGCAGGTATACAGAACATCTTTCCGGCCGTCACCATTGAGATCGGCCAGCTCGAAATACGTAGAGCCGTAACTGGGAGGGAAGCGCAGCACCTCCTTTTCGGAGAATTGCCCCCCACCCTTATTGGTGTATAAGAATATGCCTTCCTCCCCCTGCGCAAACAATACCCAGATATCGGGCAGCCCGTCATGATCATGATCCTCTATCACCGCGCGGATGGCGCCCGGCATATTACGCAATACATGTTTTGCATAGGACCCGTTACCCCTGTTTTCCAGCCAGCTGAGCTCCCCTTTGATATATCCAAATTCACAGACTACGATATCCTTCCTGCCATCTCCGTTGAGATCGGCTTCGGCTATATGCACAGGACGCATGAGGCCCTGGCTCACTGTGGTGAAGACTGGAGTCCCCGACGGCTTCCCCGGCGCCCACCGGTCGATATATCCCGCCAAGGTATTATTCGGCTGGAATGCTCCGATATTACAGGCCAGCAAACCGGCATCGCTATGCACCATCGACACCACCGCCCCGGGAACAGTGGCCGTCGCTAAAGGCTGTAAATTTTTGTTCCATCGGGAAAAAGAATGGGTCAGCAGATCCGACGTGATCACCTGTTGCAGGCTGCTGTCATATTGTATAAAACAAGTCGCAGGCGGAGATGGGACAGCTTCATCAGCTGCTGAGGTCGCAGCCTGCGACGGCATGACCCTGAATCTTGTCGTATCCGGTTGGAGCGACTCCTTACGTGGCGGCACGATAAGGCTATCCGGCGCCAGGGCCGTATAATAAGTAATGATATCACTCCACTCCTCCGGGGTCAGCATCGGTTCAGATGGATAAAACCCCCTGCCCACATTCGGGTCCTGGCTGTTTTCAGGATAATGTTGCTGCATGTATTCGAATATGCCCAGCCGCGGCCCCATGGCCGGCAGCACCCCTTTTTCCCAGGTCCGGGCATCCAGCAGATCCGGTGACGGCAGCATATGGCAGGACTGGCAATACTTCACCGCCAGCACCTCACCCCGGGCAATATCGGCATCCTTCACCTCCGCATGGGAATGGTTCTTATGATAAAGGGCGGCCGTGTTACACGCGGCCGCCCCCATGGCGCCGGACAAAAGTATGGAAGATACTATCCGGAACTTTTGCTTTATATAGTTAACATTCATGTGCGCAATATACAGCGCCGGACAATCAATACCCCTTGTTCTGCTGCAGCTTCCCGTTGCTCAGATCGATCTGCGCCTGGGGTATGGGGAAATATTCATTTTTGTCTGCTGTAAAATTCCCCGTGGAAAGATCGCCCGTGATCTGCCTTTCATACGTGTAGTATGCATTCATCGCCGTGGCCGCGATCCCCCACCTTGCCAGGTCGAAGAATCGGTGCCCCTCACAGGCAAGCTCCAGCTTACGTTCGAAATAAATGGCAGGCAATGCGGTGGTCGCATTAAATGCTCCGGGTGCATATTGACTGATGACATAATTAGCAGCCGGAGTTCCGGAAAATCCACCCATTGGCTTGGTATCATCGATATACCTGTGCAGGATATTGACAGGTTTGGCAGCCCTGGCCCGGACGAAATTAACATAGATTTCAGCCTGGGCATAATTGCTCAATTGAGCTTCGCATTCAGCAGCCATCAGCAGCACATCTGCAAAACGGATAATGCAGTAATTGATCGCGGAACCGGGCGCCCAGGTGCTCTGGTCGGAATAGGTCCCGGCAGTGGCCTGCCAGTATAGGTTCTTCTTGTTGGAATAAGGTCCGGCTGAACCCTGGTCGCGTATCCAGTTATTGCCAGGATGCAGCCCCCAGTCATGCACGGGTATACCTCTCCGGGCAATCGTCCAGTCAATACGGGGATCCAGGTTGCCCGCATCCGGCGTAAATGGCTTGTCCGAAGCAATACCCTGATCATTCGCGACAGCATGATTATTATAATCCGTCACATAAGGCAGCCCGCCGGCATCCGTACGATAAGAATTGGCAAGGTCCACAGAAGGCTGGAAAAAGCCGCAGCACCGGAAAGGACTGTTATAAGGGAAGTTCAGCATGTCCCCGCCATTGGCATGGGCAATGGAATTGGTCCCGTCATGCGCAGTCATCTGTATGGCGAACACTGACTCCTTATTGTTCTTTGCCGACGCATCGAAATTATCAGCAAACCTGTCCGACAGTCCATAAGACAAATTGTTGGAAGTTACACCCCCGGCGCCGGGCCCTCCGTAAGCGCTGGGGATCACCTGGTCGAACAGGGCCTTGGCTTCCGGATACTTCTTTTCATACAGGTATACTTTCGCCAGATAGCACATGGCCCCCCATTTATTGATCTGCCCGACATTAGTCTGGGTCGCAGGCAGGCTGTCCACCGCTGCCTTCAGGTCAGCCTCTATCTGAGGATAGATATCCTTATCATTGGGCTGGTTGAAATCCGTGGTAGTCTCATCGATCCAGGGCACCATATGGAAGAAACGACGCAGCTCGAAATAAAAATGAGCCCGCAGGAACTTGGCCTCTGCGGAAAACTCCGTCCGGTCAGCTGCTGAGATATAAGGATCGGTAGAGGCCCCCAGCGTAGCCAACGTCGAATTACAACGGGTGACGCCTTCATATAAAGCCCTCCATTTATCATTGAAGAATCCATTGGAAGGTATCTCCTGGGCATTGGCTATCGGCACGATAGGCGGCTGGTCACTGATACTGCTGCCTTTATGGCTATCCCCGCCGGCAACACTGCCATAGATCCAGTTGGTAGGGGAAGCTTCCCATCCATTCCCTCCGCCAACAGCGGCATTTCCCTGCCCCTGCCCGTCCAGGATGGCATAAGCGCCCATCAACAGGGCAGTTACGCCCGCTTTGTTCGTTACCTGCTTGGGCACCAGCGCACCCAGGGCAGGTTTATCCAGGAATCCCCTGCTGCAACCGAAGATCAGTAAAGTAAAACCGGATAATACAACACCGGTATATGGCAAATATTTCTTTATGTTCATTTTCATAATTTTTGTTTTTAGCAATAAGCACTAAAAAGTGATCTGTAATCCAAGTAAATATTGACGGGGATTGGCATAGGCGCCCTCATCCACACCGAAGTCCGTTGCAGAGTTCTGGCCATTCATGGAATTGACGGAGATCTCAGGATCTACACCGGAGTATTTCGTGATGGTGAAAAGGTTGGCCGCCTGCAGGTAAGCCCGCACCCTGGATATTCCTGCTTTGGTAAGGCTGGCGGCACTGAATGTATAGCCCAGTGACATATTCTTGGCACGCAGATAAGAACCCTTTTCTACGAAATAAGAATTAGGCACCGTATTCGTGCTGCCGTTGCTTCCATTCACAGCATCCTGGATAGGCCCCTTCGCATTATGGTTGTCAAAGGTCCAGGAATTATACAAGGCCGTCTTACTGGAAGCAGCGCCGGGGAATGACCCGTAGAAATCCGTCCACCATTTTACATTGTTCCAGATATCATTGCCATACACGCCGTATAAGAATACGCTAAAGTCAAAATGTTTGTACTCAAGCCCCAGGTTAAGGCCATAGGTGAACTTAGGGCTGGGATTGCCCAGGAAAGTTTTGCTTTTGGCATCTATAAAGCCCTGATTCGTGTTGTCGGCATAACGGAAACGGCCGATCCCCTCGTCCGCCTGGTATTTGGCATTGGGATCGCCGGTGGCTTTCTTCGCTGACAGATCTGCCGCATCCAGTTCGGCCTGGCTGTTCCAGAATCCAATGATCTTATAGCCATAAAAAGAGCTTACCGGGTGACCCACTGCATTGCGGACAATAAAGCTTCCGTTGAACCGCCGTCCGTCAAGATCGAAATACTTCGATCCGTTGGCATCGATCTGCTGTATCTTATTGCTCACCGTTGTGAAGGTCAGTGATCCTGTTAATTTCAGGTCCCGGGTCAGATCCGTCTGCCCTGAGATCATCAGGTCGATACCCGAATTCTTCATACGGCCCACATTATAGGCTGGTACGGTCGCCGCACCCTGCGCACCCAGCAGCGTAGTCTGGAACAACAGGTCCTTGATGCTCTTATTATACCAATCCAGGCTGACGGTCAGTTTGCCTTGCAAAACGGTCAGATCGAAGCCGACATTGGCATTGCCGTCCTGCTCCCATTTAGCGTTGGGATTGCCGATCTGGGATTGACTAAGCCCATATACGACGGAGTTGCCGCTGCCGGTGACGTCATAATAAGTGGTTTGCTTGTTGGACCCATACAGCGTATAGGAGTTCGTACCAAGGGCATTGAACTGGTTGCCCATGATCCCATATGATCCGCGGATCTTCAGGTCTGTGATCCAGTGCGCATCCTTCAGGAAACTTTCCTGGGAAATACGCCATCCCGCACTGACGGCATAAAAATTACCCCAGCGGTTGGTGATGAATTTGGAAGAGCCGTCCCGGCGGAAAGTGGCCCCCAACAAATATTTTTCCGAAAAGATATAATCGGCACGCGCAAAATAGGACACCAGGCTCTCTCCGGCGCCCACAGGAGCTTTATAGTTCGCGGAAGTCGGATTATAGCCGATGATGGGATTGGCGTTGCTATACGTGGTAGGCGTTCCCGATCCGGTGGATAGATTGACATAGTTAGGGTCCCAGGAGAAAAATCCCTGGACAGATCCACCAAGATTGTGATTGATGAACTGACGGCTTTCCATGCCGCCTACCAGCTTAAGATTGTGATCCCCTTTCACCAGGCTATAGGTGAAGGTATTGCTCCAGGTCCAGTCCGTTCCGTTGTAGGAGGACTCGTTGTACCCCGGCTGCGTATATTGCGGCTCGGCATTGTAAAAGTCGGGCTTATTGAAGGTATGGCTCCATCCGTAATAATATTCGCCGCCATAGCTGGTGCGGAAGGTCAGGCCCTTGAGCAGATCTACTTCACCATACACATTTCCAAAAAGCCGCCCGGCCAATCCGCGGTCATCGCCTGTATTCGCCTGTAATGCCACTGGGTTCCTGGGATTGTTCAGACCTTTCGGCGCCGTGCCGGCATAGCCCCCCTTTATATCATGGACAGGTATGATGGAATTTTCCCGCATGGCATATCCAATGGCGCTGCCTTCCACAAGAATGCCGCTGACAGCCTGCGGGTTCTGCGTAGCCGAATAAGCGATATTCTCACCCACCCTCACTATTTTACCTATCTTATACGTGGTGTTGGCACGTATCGTATAACGCTTGAGATAGGTATTGAGCAGCGTTCCCTGCTGGTTGAAATAGTTGAAGGAGAAAAGATAGCTGCTCTGGTCGTTGCCCCCGGAGATCGTGACGTTGTGCTGCTGGATGGGCTTCTTCTTGAATATCTCATGGTACCAATCCGTACCGGCCTTATTGGCTGCAGCGATCTGGTAATATTTAGCGCCCGTAGGATCGGCAAAATACAGGGAAGGATCTGCCGCTGCCGATCCGGCCGCGAAACCTCCCGTATTGGTCGTCGAACCCACCGTACCGTTTACCAGGAAATCAGGCATCACCGGGGAAGCGCCATATCCGTAAATATTGCTGCCCACAGGCTTTTGCAGCGCCGGATTAAGCGCATTGTAATTCTGTCCCGCTTTGAACAGCAGCTGCCCGCCTTCCGTGGGGTTCAGCATGTTCCAGACATTCCCGCCTTTCGGCACCTGCAGCCCATAATATCCATCGTAGGATACTTTTACCTTGCCGGTTCCTCTCCTGGTTGTGATGACGATAATGCCATTTGAAGCGCGCGATCCATAAATACTGGCGGCGCCGGCATCCTTCAACACCTGCATGCTGGACACATCATTGGGATTAAGGTCGTTCACATTCTGCGTCGGCACGCCGTCGACAACATACAATGGCGTGTTATTGCCGAAAGAATTGAATCCCCTGATCCGTATCACGGGCGCCTGTCCGGGCTGGCCCGAACTTACCACCGCTACGCCGGAGGCCTGCCCCTGCAGCATGTTCACCACATCGGGCACCGGCTGCTTCCTGGCATCCGCAAGGTCTACCACCGACACAGCGCCCGTGAGATCTTTTTTACGCTGTGTAGCATAACCCGTGACCACGATCTCATTCAACGAGGTGTTCGTCACCGTTAGAGAAATGTCCCCGAGGGAAGACCTCCCCCCTACCGGGATCTCCAGTTTTTGAAACCCTACAGATGTGATCACTAATGTACTGTTGTCGGCTGCCTCGATAGTGAAAGTTCCATCGGCAGCGCTCTGTGTAGCCGTTTTTTTTCCCTTTACTTCTACCGTTGCTCCCAACAGCGGTTGTTTATCCGCACTGCTGATGATCTTACCGGTAATTTTTTTTTGTGCAAAAAGAAGATGTGAGGGAAGAAAAAGGCATAGGAATAGGCATGCCCTTAGAAGAGCGTTAGTTTTGAATGGCATATGCAAGGATAATCGTTTTTTACATAGGCGGTTTAAGCCGTGACGATTAATATATGAAAGTACCAGAGATAACCATAATGTAATGATATTTTTTTAACAATTTCTTGTACTTTTATTAACTACACTTGTTAGTACATAACCCTTAACGATATCTAAGAAATATACTGTTACACTTATTGAAAAGTCACAACCCATGCGCGTTTTATCTTTTTTTCTCTTCACTGCATTAGCGTTTCTGTCAACAGTAACAATCGGTTGCAAAAGGCGGCTATCAACATCTGAAATAAAAGACAACCTGGAAAAGGCCATGACGACCCACCTGATGAAGGAACAGCAGCGCGACTCAACGCACTTCCGTTTCAGGATAGAAGATGTGAACTATTCCGAAGGAAAAGAATATTACGACTGCGAGTTTAAAGTACACCTGTTCAGGGAAGAAGGAGGTGATACGACAGGCATAATCAAAGGGACGGTCTCGAAGGATTTCACCCAAGTTGCGCCCTGAGCGGACCACAGGTCCAACGCCCGTAACCGAGCGAAGCGAAGGTTACGACCGAGAAGGAACGAGGGCCCGGAGTTCCGCCGAAGGTCTCCATCATTAGCGTCTAGAAGTCTCCAACCCCGTCCGTCAGGACATCATAAGCTTCTAATAGTCTCCAACCCTACCAATTATTGAATCTACGTCGTCGCCCACGCCTTCTCCCCTTTCTTATAATCAATGCACCCCTCATACTTCCCTGGCACTGCGACATAACGCAAGGCCTTCGTGGCGCCCGGCTCGGAAGTGAAATATCCCCATAACGTCAGCTCTTTCATCATGCGGAAATAGTGCGTGGGATCTTCCTCTTTCTTGTTGGCCGCGTAAGCTTTCTGCTCTTTATCCATTTCCACCAGCAGATCATGTCTTTCCTCCGGCTTGATGTCGAGGAAGCCATGGCCATACTTCTTCTTGCTGCTTTCGTTCAGCTTCAGCATACCGTCAATGAATATTTTCTGGTCCTTATCCGTATAGCAATCACGGACAATACGGGTCATAAACTCTCCTACCTTGGCTTCCTTCGCCCCTGGTGTATCCGTGGCAGGCAGGATCGTCTCAGCCACCTCATCCAGAAAAGCGACGTCATCATTCGAGAAATTAATGCCGGCGCTCCCGATGTTCTTTTCAGGTTGCGAACATCCGGACAGAAAAGCTTCGGCTCCCAGGATCGTGCCGCCCAGCAGCAAGCTTACTCTCGAAATTGCATCTCTTCTGTTCATAATAACATTTTATATTTTTTAATTAATACCTCACTCACAGCTCAAAGCTCGCAGCTCGAAGCTTAGAGATTTCCTTTTTTAAGTTCCTTCACCGCAAAATCCGCTGCCCTGGCCGTTAATGCCATATAGGTCAGTGAAGGATTCTGACAGGCGGCTGAGGTCATACAGGCCCCATCCGTCACAAAAACATTTTTGGCATCCCACACCTGGTTGTTGCCATTGAGCACGGACGTCTTGGGACTCTTGCCCATACGCGCCGATCCCATCTCGTGTATGCCGTCTCCTACATGATGGCCATTGTCCCATGAATGCACTTTTTTAAAGCCCGCGGCTTCCAGCATAGCCACGCCTTCCGCCACCATGTCCTTTCGCATCTTTATCTCATTCTCTTTCAGCTCCGCATCCATATTCAGGACGGGCAGGCCCCATTTATCTTTCTTCTCCTTGTCCAGCGAGATCTTGTTTTCATGATAAGGCAACAGCTCTCCGAATCCTGTCATGCCCATGGTCCAGCCGCCCGGCTCCGTCAAAGTTTCCTTCAGACTAACGCCAATGCCCAGCTCAGCCACATCCCGCTTCCAATCCTGCCTGCTCGCGCTGCCCTGGTAGCCAAACCCCCTCAGGTAATTACGTTTATCTCCCAGCAGGTTTGCAAACCGTACAATATAAAAACCATTCGCACGGCGGCCATACACATACTTATCTTCATAGCCCTCGATCGCACCGGAAGCGCCCACGTTATAATGATGATCCATGATATTATGCCCCAATTCGCCGCTGCTGCTGCCCAGCCCCTCCGGCCACACATCCGTCGCCGAATTCATCAGGACCCATGCGCTGTTCAATGCGCTGGCATTTACAAAGACAATTTTCGAATAATACTGGTATGTCTTGTTATTCTCGGCATCAAGTATCTCTACTCCCTTCGCCTTCTTCGTATCCTTGTCATACAGGATCCGTGTGACGATGGAATACGGCCGCACGGTAAGCTTGCCTGTCGCCATCGCCGCCGGCAGCGTGGAAGACTGCGTGCTGAAATAGCCTCCGAAAGGACAACCTTCCCAGCAGCGGTTACGGAACTGGCATTGCGTGCGCCCCGGTATAGGTGCTGTCAGGTTGGCGACACGACCGATGATCATATGCCGCTTATCTTTCCAATGCGCTTTGATCCTGGCAGCCACATCCTTCTCCACGCAATTCAATTCCATCGGTGGAAGGAACTGGCCATCCGGCAATTGAGGCAGACCTTCGACAGAGCCGCTGATGCCGGCAAAACGCTCCACATGGTCGTACCAGGGCGCCAGGTCCTTATATCGGATCGGCCAGTCGACAGCCCATCCGTCCCTGGCATTGGCCCCGAAATCAAAATCACTCCAGCGATAGCTTTGCCGGCCCCAAAGTAGGCTGCGCCCGCCCAGCTGATAGGAACGCCACCAGTTGAAAGGCTTGGTCTCCGTATAGGGACAATCCACATCCTTCGACCAGTACTTTATGACCTCCTCCCTGGCTCCCCAGTTGCGGCCAATGTAGGGATGATCGGTCAGCTCCTGTTGCGTCACCTTACCGCGATGCGGAAATTCCCAGGGGGCATTATTGGTCGTCTTATAATCCTTTATATGCTCGAAATTACGGCCCCTCTCCAGCATCAGCGTTCTCAAGCCTTTTTCAGTAAGCTCTTTGGCAGCCCAGCCGCCACTGATGCCGCTGCCGATGACGATGGCGTCATAGGTGTTCTGCGGCGCCGCACTGGTATTGATATTTAGTGTATCTCCGGGCATGTTCTAAATATTCCCCTTTTTAAGCTCCTTCACCGCATGGTCGGCGGCTCTCGCTGTCATCGCCATATACGTGAGAGATGGATTGACACATGCCGCGGACGTCATGAATGAGCCATCCGTCACAAACACATTCTTCGCGTCCCACACCTGGTTGAAAGAATTGAGCACGGAAGTCTTTGGGTCCTTACCCATCCGCGCAGTGCCCATCTCATGGATGCCCCGCCCGGGATAAGGGTTGCCGTTGCGTCCCTTTACATTTTTGACACCCGCTGCTTCCAGCATCTCCACCGCGTCGGCTTCCATATCCTTACGCATCTTCAGCTCATTCTCCTTTAGTTCACAATCGATGTTCAGGACATTCAGCCCCCACTTATCTTTCTTCGTCTTATCCAGCGTCACCTTATTGTCGTGATAGGGAAGTATCTCTCCGAACCCTCCGATATTCATCATCCAGGGACCCGGCTGCGTCAACGCCTCCTTATATTCCTTGCCGATGCTGTATTCCGCCACTTCATGATTATAGCCTTCCCGGCCGCCTCCACCCTGGTAGCCGAAACCGCGCAGGTAGTCCCGCTTGTCGCCGAACAGATTGCGGTATCGGGGGATGTAAATGCCATTAGCGCGACGCCCGGAGTAATATTTATCCTCATACCCTTCCACTGTACCATGCGCGTTCACCCCTAAATGATGGTCCATCAGGTTATGCCCCAGCTCGCCGCTGCTGCTGCCCAGCCCCTCCGGCCATAGGTCCGTGGCCGAGTTCATCAGGATCCACGCACTGTTAAGTGTCGACGCATTCAGGAAAACGATCTTTGAAAAATATTGATACGTCTTGTTCGTCTCTGCATCCAGCACCTCTACGCCCGTAGCCTTCTTCTTGTCCTTATCATACAGGATCTTCGTAACGATGGACCAGGGACGCAGCGTCAGATTGCCCGTTGCTACTGCTGCCGGCAGCGTGGAGGACTGCGTGCTGAAATACCCCCCGAAAGGACAGCCCAGCCAGCATTTATTCCGGAACTGGCAGCCCGGCCTTCCGCCATGCGGCACGGTGATATTGGCCACACGGCCGATGATCATATGACGGTTGCCTTTATAGTGCTCCTTCAACCGGACCGCTATATCCTTTTCCACACAGGTCATATCGTAGGCGGGTAGGAACTGACCATCAGGAAGGTGAGGCAACCCCTCTTTGCTGCCGCTGATGCCCGCAAACCGCTCCACATAATCATACCAGGGCGCAATTTCCTTGTACCGGACAGGCCAGTCGATAGCGATGCCTTCCTTGGCATTGGCGGCAAAGTCATAGTCGCTCCAGCGATAGCTTTGGCGCCCCCACATCAGCGACCGGCCACCGACATGATAACCCCTGAACCAGTCAAACCGTTTTGTTTCCGTATAAGGACACTCACTGTCCTTTACCCAGTAATCCAGGTTCCACTCACTGAGCGGATAATCCCTCTTCAGAACAGGGTATTCGGCTTTCATCTGCTCGGTCGCCTTGCCCCGATGAGGGAGGTCCCAGGCTTCCTTATTGGCGTTGACATAATCTTTTACATGCTCGATATTTCTGCCACGCTCCAGCATGATCACTTTCAGCCCTTTTTCAGTAAGCTCCTTTGCAGCCCAGCCCCCGCTGATACCGCTGCCTATTACAATCGCATCGTACGTGTTTTCAGCCATATTCGTTTTTATTTATTATTATACGTCACAGATCTTCACCCCCTGTTTCAGGGACTTTAATTTATCCTCTTTGGCAGGGATGAATTCCTGGGCAACATATCCCTTAAACCCCGTCGCAAGGATCGCCCGCATAATAGCAGGATAATACAGCTCCTGCGTATCGTCGATCTCATGCCGGCCAGGCACGCCGCCCGTATGGTAATGCGCGAAATATTGGTGGTTGTCGTTAATGGTCCGGATCACATCCCCCTCATCGATCTGCATGTGGTAAATGTCATACAGCAGCTTGAAATTTTCAGACCCCACTGCTTTCACCAGCTCGACACCCCATTTCGAATTATCGCACATCTGGTCCGGGTGGTTCACCTTGCTGTTCAGCAGCTCCATTACAATAGTAACGCCTTTCTGCTCCGCCAGCCCGATGATCTTCTTCAACCCCTCCACACAATTTTTAATGCCCGTCTGCCGGTCCATCCCCTCGGAGTTGCCGCTGAAACAAATGAGCTGCTTGTAACCCGCTTTGGCCACCAGCTCGATATGCTCGGTGTAATTCTTTACTAATGTCTCATGGTATTCGGTGTGGTTCCATCCCTTGGTAAGACTGATCTCCGCGCCGTTGCACATGGACGACCAGATACCATATTGCTGAAGGACCGGCCAGTCCTTAGGGCCTACCAGGTCGATAGCGCTGAACCCTATTTTCTTCACAGCTGCGCATAATTGATCCAATGGGATATCGCCGTAGCACCACCGGCATACAGAGTGATTGATATTACCTTTCAAGGCCATGTTTGTTTGATTTGCTGCTTCGGAAGTACTGAAGGACGACAGCATACCAGCTGTTCCCAATGCGGCTGATCCCGCTACGATATTTTTTATAGCAAGACGTCGGGAAGGTTGTTTAGACATAAATGGTTCCGGTCATTAAAAAAGAAAGTTACAAAATGTTCCATTGCAATCGATAACAAAAGTGACGCATTGCAATAAAAAAGGATTAAAAAAGTATTAATGCGCCGCGCCGGCCTGTGCCTGCTGTTTGTGAGCAGCATAAGATTTACGGCGCACAAAATAGATCAGTACAAACACTACGATCAATATCGCCGGCATAATGGCCACTTTCATGAATGTATTGGAGCCCGCTATGGCGTCCGCCTGCGTGGGATTGGATCCCGTGGCCATAGCCGCATCTTTAAAGTCCTGATACCATTTCCCCATCAATGGAAGTATCAGCGACACGGAGAACATCCCTGCCCCTCCCATTAATGATAGCCCCAGCGCTCCCGTCTTTGGCAAATATTCCGCTACAAACCCCAGCATGGTAGGCCAGAAAAAACAGATCCCCACCGCAAATACCAATGCAGCTCCAAAAGCGCCGTAACCACTTGCATTGCTTAATAAAATAAGCCCGATGGCGGCAAAAATGGCCGAAAAGATCAACATCCCGTTCGGGTTGAGCCGGTGTACGACCGGCCCCGCGAACGACCTGCCCAATGCCATAAGACCATTGATGAACACCAGCACCAGGATGCCCGAAACATTGGCTCCCTGCAATAAGGCGACAATCCATTGATTCGTGCCCAGCTCGGTAGCCGCAGTCAGGAACATACAAAGGAGCATGACAATAAACAGCGGTGAAAGGCAAGCAAGGAACATGTCTTTCGTGCTTACGCCCGAAGTAACTCTTTCCGTCTTGGGGAAATCCAGCTTCCAGAAAAGCACTCCATATATAACGGCAGGGATGAATAATACACTGATCAGTAAATGCCAGCCCAGATGCAAGGTGTCCATCAGCAAATAGGCTATAAGGCCGCCCACCGCAAGCCCGCCTGGAAACCATACATGGAACCGGTTCAGCATCTTCGTTTTATTATCCGGATATAATGTCACGGTCAGCGGATTACAGGCGGCTTCCACCATCCCATTGCCAATGCCCGTGCACAACGTGCCCACGAACAACATAGTCGCATCCTTCGCCAGCAGATAGACTATCACGCCGGAAATATGACCTATAAATGCAAGTCCCAATAATTTTTTCATCCCAAGCACATCACATAAGGGCCCCCCGAAGATCATGGCCAGCGTAAATCCATAAAAAGCCGGGCTGAATATCCAGCCTATCTGCTCTTTCGTCAGGTGGAACTCATTGCCCCAGACACCTTCCAGCGACGCGCGGAAGGCAAAGGTCATGGCAGTAAAGATGAGCGCAATGCGGCTGGCGAGAAAAAGCTTATTGGATTGGATCGTCACAGACATGGCAAAGTGTAGTTTAGTTTGTTTCGTTAGTTTGTAAATGTAATTTTTTATTTTAAAAAATACTACAGTCAAACCGCTGTTATATCAACAATTTATTAAAATACATTCCTATTCCTTCAATTGCCCACAATAAATTGTCCGATTTCCATAAAGAAACACTAAAATTGCAGTCGCCAGATGGGCCGCAGGTCCATCGCGCGTAACCGAGTGAAACGAAGGTTATGTGCGAGAAGAGGCGTGTCGAAGCAGCCTTGACGAAGCACCCGACATTAGATTCGGACCATTCGTCGCAGGCGAAGAACACTTAATCAAACCAGCAGAAGAAACTAAATATCATGAACAGAAAACTTAGAATGGGAATGATCGGCGGTGGCAAGAACGCCTTCATCGGCGCCGTTCACCGGATCGCCGCAAATATGGACGGACTCATCGAGCTGGTTTGCGGCGCCCTCAGCAGCAACCCCGCTACTGCAAAGGAATCCGGCCTCGCCCTGTTCCTCCCGGAGGACCGCATCTACGGCAGCTATAAAGAAATGATAGAAAAGGAAAGCCTCCTGCCTGCCGGCAAACGAATGGATTTTGTCGCCATCGTCACTCCTAATCACGTCCATTTTGAGCCGGCTATGCTGGCCCTCGAAAAAGGTTTTCACGTCGTCATCGACAAACCCATGACCTTCTCGCTGGACGAAGCCAAACTGTTACAGAAAAAGGTCAAAGAGACAGGATTGCTGCTCTGTCTCACCCACACCTACTCAGGCTATCCCATGGTAAAACAAGCCCGGCAGATGGTGAAGGAAGGAGCTTTCGGTAAGATCCGCAAAGTCTATGTGGAATATCCGCAGGGCTGGCTCAGCCGCCTGTCCGAAAAAGACGGCAGCAAACAGGCGGAATGGCGTACAGATCCCTCCCGCTCCGGCAAGAGTGGCTGTATGGGCGACATCGGCACACACGCAGCCCACCTCGCGGAATATATCAGCTGCCTCCAGATCAAACAGCTCTGCGCCGACCTGACCATTTTTGTGGAAGGACGCGCCCTGGATGATGATGGCAACGTCCTCTTACGCTTCGACAACGGCGCCACCGGCGTTTTATTCGCCTCCCAGGTTGCAGCCGGGGAAGAGAATGCCCTCAAGATCCGCGTCTACGGAGAAAATGGCGGTCTCGAATGGTCCCAGATGGAACCCAATACCCTCCTGGTGAAATGGCTGGACCAGCCGACACAGGTCTATCGGGCCGGCATGGGCTACCTCTCCTCCTACGCCAAACATAATACCAGGACCCCCGGAGGACATCCGGAAGGCTACCTGGAAGCATTTGCCAACCTCTACCGCAATTTCGCGCTGGCCGTGGCCGCACGGCTGGACGGGTCCATCCCTTCCCCCGAAGTGCTGGACTTCCCCTCCGCCACGGACGGTGTTCGCGGCATGGCATTTGTCGAGAATGTGGTCAAAAGCAATGAAAGCCCCGAAAAATGGACTTTCTTCACGATAGATTAATTACCTGAATCAAAATATTGTCATATGACTACCATCAAAGGTCCAGCTATTTTCCTGGCCCAGTTCCTGGGAGACAAGCCCCCTTTCAATTCCCTGGCTTCCATTTGCAAATGGGCGGCCAGCCTCGGCTACATCGGCGTGCAGATCCCCAGCTGGGACAGCCGTTGCATCGATCTTCAAAAGGCGGCAGAAAGCAAGACCTATGCCGATGAAATAAAAGGCATTGTCCAGGCTGCGGGCCTGCAGATCACCGAGCTCTCCACCCATCTCCAGGGTCAGCTGGTGGCAGTACATCCGGCCTATGACACCCTCTTCGACGGCTTTGCCCCCGCACAATATCATAACAACCCCAAAGCCCGCCAGGAATGGGCCGTCCAACAACTGAAATATGCAGCCAAAGCCTCCCAGAACCTGGGACTGAATGCCCACGCCACTTTCAGCGGAGCCCTGCTCTGGCCTACGGTCTATCCCTGGCCACAGCGTCCCGCAGGATTGGTGGAGACGGGTTTCAAAGAGCTGGCCGCACGCTGGATGCCCATCCTCGATGAATTTGATAAATATGGGGTCGACCTCTGCTACGAGATCCACCCGGGAGAAGACCTGCATGACGGCATCTCTTACGAGATGTTCCTGCAGCATACCAACAACCATCCCAGGGCCTGCCTGCTCTACGATCCCTCCCACTTCGTCCTGCAATGCCTGAATTACCTGGAATACATCGACAATTATCACGAACGCATCCGGATGTTCCATGTGAAGGATGCAGAATTCAATCCCACGGGCAAACAAGGCGTCTATGGAGGCTATCAGGGCTGGGTCGATCGCGCCGGCCGGTTCCGCTCGCTCGGCGACGGACAGGTGAATTTTAAATCCATCTTCAGCAAGCTCACAGCCTACGATTTTAAAGGCTGGGCCGTGCTGGAATGGGAATGCGCCCTCAAACACCCTGAAGACGGGGCCCGGGAAGGCGCCATCTTTATAAAAGATCATATCATCCGCGTCACCGAAAAAGCATTCGACGACTTCGCCGGCACAGGCAGCGATGAAAAATTTAATCGCTCCGTTCTGGGGTTGAAATAGTATTATTTCGGAACTTGAGGCCCGTTTGACGGAACTCGGAAAAACAAAATATTAAAACCATGAGCAAAAGACTAGCATTCATTCTATCCTGTACCATCTTCGCCGCCGCCTGCGGCAACTCGGGAGAATCCAAACCCACTGACACCGCCACCACAACACCCGCTACCACCAAACCCGCGGCAACAGCCGGCGCAGATAGCAAAGGGCTGGAGCTGATCGGCGCCAGCGATTGCACCACCTGCCATCGCCTCGACAAAGCAGGCAGCGGCGCCTCCATCGGACCGGCTTACAGCGAAGTGGCGGATAAATATAGCCCGGCAGCTGACTCCACCGTCAACAGGCTGGTAAAAAAGATCATCGCCGGCGGCAGCGGCATTTGGGGCACCGTCCCTATGACCCCTCACCCCTCTGTGCCCGAGCCAGACGTAAGGGAAATGGTAAAATATATCCTGACACTGAAGAAATAGCCCCCGCTACACCTAACTATTCAACATGAAGTATACACTGGTTGCATTGCCTGCCCTGCTGTTGATGGCAGCCTTGCCGCTCCCGAAACATAACAGCATGACAACAGACGGATGGAAGGACCTGTTCGACGGCAAGACCACCAGCGGATGGCATAGTTATGGCAGGTCCGGCGCCGACGCCCAATGGGAAGTAAAGGACGGCGCCCTGCATCTCGATAAATCAAAAGGAGGAGGAGGCGACCTGCTCACGGACAAGGAATACAGCAATTTCGACCTTAAGCTGGAATGGAAAATAGCGCCAAAAGGCAACAGCGGCTTGCTCTTTTATGTACACGAAGATCCCGCCAAATACCAGGAAGCCTATTACACAGGTCCCGAAATGCAGGTGCTGGACAACGACGGACACCCTGATGGCAAGATCCACAAACACCGGGCCGGCGACCTGTATGACCTGATCCCCTGCTCCAAAGAAACAGTGAAGCCGGTAGGCGAATGGAACGAGGTAGAGATCATCAGTAAAAATGGAACCTTGCAGCTATTCCTCAACGGCACTAACGTGGTGACCACTACCCTGTGGGATGAGCATTGGAAGACCATGGTGGCGAATAGTAAATTTAAACAGTGGCCCGATTTTGGCACATTTAAGAGCGGTAAGATCGATCTGCAGGACCATGGCAACGAAGTGTGGTATCGAAACATTAAAATAAAAGAACTTTAATAAAAGCCTCCACATGAGATCATTGAGACCTTCCGCCTTTATCCGTTTTGCGGCTGTCCTGGCATTTGTCACAGGCGGCCTTCTCCTGATGAGCTGCGCCAGGCATGATATGCCCTGGCCGGAGATCTTCGCGAAACCCAAAGTATTGATCTTCTGCAAAACCAATGGCTATCATCACGCCAGCATAGCAGCAGGCACCGCCGCAATCCGGAAGCTGGGCGAACAAAATGGCTTCGACGTGGACGTCACCGTGGACTCCACTCAATTCCGGTATAAGATCCTGAAAAAATATTCGGCGCTTATTTTTCTCAGCCCCACCGGCAAGGTCTTCGGGCCCGATGAAGAAAAAGGCCTGCAGGAATATATCAAGCATGGCGGAGGGTTCGTAGGCATTCACGCAGCCACCGATTGCGAGTACAATTGGCAATGGTACGGCGACCTGGTGGGTGGATATTTCAAATCCCATCCCAAACAGCAGCAGGCCAATATCGTCGTCGTCGATAAAGATAATGCCATCACCAAAGGGCTTCCTGAAACCTGGTCCCGCTGGGACGAATGGTACAATTTCAAATACCTCAATCCCAATCTGCATATACTATTGAAGATCGACGAAAAGTCCTACACAGGCGGAGAGAACGGGGACGATCATCCCATGGCATGGTACCACGAATACGAAGGAGGAAGAGCATTCTATACGGAACTGGGCCACACGGACGAGTCTTTCGCTGATCCGCTTTACCTGGGGCACCTGCTGGCCGGTATTCAATACGCCATGGGCAAAAAATAATTTATCTTAAAACCTTCGCAAAAGACAATCCGAAAGATCCATTCTGGTAAGAAGGCATCAGCACCGTGCCGGGCGAGCCCTTGAAGATGGAATGCTGCAGCTTCGGATACAACCAATATGCCAGGCGGGTACCGGCAATGCCAAAACCTGCCCCGGCAACCACGTCGTTAAACCAATGCTTGTTATTGTACATCCGCATCATACCCGTAGCAGTAGCTACAGCATAGCCGGCAAACCCATACCAGGGAGAAACATCCTTGTATTCCAATCGCATGAATTCAGCATTGGCAAAGGCCGTAGCCGTATGGCCGGAAGGAAATGAATTATAGGCAGACCCATCGGGGCGCAGGATATGACTCTGACCCTTCAGCGAAAAAACAGCCGTCTGTGTGAATAATTGTGACATCAGCAACAGGATCGTCCTGTCTTTGAAGTTATGCGCACCATGGATCCCGGCTGCATTCAAGCCATACACCGCCAGGGCCGGAACATACATCATGTAGTTATCGATATGGCATGGGCTGTGAGGCATGTCCTCCCAGATCTCATCTTTCACCCCTTTATTAACACTCTGCAAACTTTTGACATGAATACCTGCAAATCCATATGCCACCATGGCCGCCGGCAGAACGAACTGCTGTACGGGAAAAGGCTTCTTATATTCAGGAATGCTCCAGTCCAGGCGATGCTGCCGGGGAACTGTGTCGTGTAATTTTGATGAGACCGGCGTTACGCTGATCTCTTTGATAATAGCACTATTCTCCCCCCCATTTACGAGGAGGGAATCTTGAGATTTGGCCGAGAGGCAGACGCCAACGGAGAGCGTCAACACAGTTGCCAGTTTCATCATGTGGGGTTAATTTGTTATTTAATGTAAGAACGGTAAAAATCCGGATAAATTCTGTTCAAAATCTGTTTTTCTGTCGCATTTACCCCCTGCAGGGGGCATTTTAACAGGAAATTAAGGACCTCTAACAACCTTTACCTCCGGGTTTCCGCTTACACTACACCATAGGTAGTTTATACCCGTTATGGTATTCCTTCACCAGGTATTGCTGGTTGATCTTTTCCTCATCGAATTTCCCCGTCTTCGCATCCCAGGCCAGGCGTTGACCGCTGCGCAGACTGATATTGCCCATCTGTGCGACAGTAGCGACATGAGCGCCGGCCTGTATGGAGCAATGCAGGTCCTCCATTTTCCGGTGCCGTACCACCTCTATAAAATTAGCCAAATGCTTATCCAGCCCATTGTCCGAAGATTTTACAAACGGCTTGCTGACCTTGTTCTTCGACTGCCGTTCCTCGATGACCTCCCAGCCGCCCCGGTTTAACACCAGCGTGCCGTTGTTGCCAATATAGGCGATGCCATGATCCCGGCCATAAGATCCGTTGTCGATGCCCATGGCATGGTCCCACACCAGGTTGAAACCATCAAATTCATAGAGCGTGGTCAACGTATCGGGCGTCTCCTCATAAAGGTCCGGATAAGCAAAATTGCCGCCCAGTGCCGCAATGGTCTTGGGAACGCCCGCCTTCATGCCCAACAGTCCATAATCCAGCAAATGGACCCCCCAGTCCGTCATCAGGCCACCGGCATAATCCCAGAACCAGCGGAAATTGAAATGGAATCGGCTGGCGTTAAAGCTGCGCGCAGGCGCAGGCCCCAGCCAGCTCTTAAAATCCACCCCCGGCGGCGGGGCGGAATCCGGCACCACCGGTCCGGGCTTCATCCAACCCTGGTAGCACCAGACCTTTACCGTACGTATATTCCCCAATTGCCCGGACTGTACAAAGTCTACAGCATCTTTAAAGTGCTGCTGGCTACGCTGCCATTGCCCTGCCTGCACTACCCGGTTGTATTTCTGCTGGGCAGCGATCATTGCCCTGCATTCGCCAATGGAATTGCCCACAGGCTTTTCAACATATACATCCTTGCCTGCCTGGCAGGCTTCGATCATGATCAGGGCATGCCAATGATCGGGCGTGCCGATGATCACCACATCGATATCTTTCTGTTCAAGCAGCTTTCTGTAATCGGAATAGACTTTCACCTTGCTGGTATCTACATTCATCTTGGCCAGATCCCCCATCCGCCGGTCCAGGACATTCTTATCCACGTCGCACAAGGCCACCACATTGACACCCGGCAGCTTCAGGGCGGACGATAGATCCGCCCACCCCATTCCATTGATGCCAATGGCGCCTATATTGATCTGATCGGCAGGGGACAGCCGCCTGCGTAAATGTGCAAAAGCTTGATTGTCAAAGGCTGAAAGCAAAAGAGCCCCACCAGTGAGGATAGAGCCCTGTTGAAGAAAGTTACGTCTGGTTGGCATAGCGTTCGTATAATTTAATTACTACACCAATTTAGGGAAATTATTTCAACCGATTGCAGGAATCTAATCCTTATGTCTGCTGACAGACGTAGACTCCGATCCCCCCTTCCTGGAATATCGCACGTAATCCTGCGGATCCTTTAAAAATTGCTCCTTAAAGAGCTTAAATACCTCCTGAGATTGCCGCTCGCCATTCACGACAAATCCGTCCTTATCCAGCGAGAACGACAGCTCGTCCCGCTGACTGATGATTTTTCTGTCCAGCAGCAACGCTATGATCGGGGCAACATGCTCATTCATTCGCCTGCCGGTCTCCTCGTGCAGTTCAAAACGCTTGTTCTTCAAAACGAGCTCCTGCCTGCGGCTTTCATCTTCCAGCAGCACCCGTTTGTTCCACAAATCCTCCGCCATCAAACGTGCTTGTTTTTCCAGCAAATGCTTATTCTCCAGCAGCCGCAACTCAGCCAGCTGCTCTTTCGGATGACCGGACGGAATCCTGCCATGTACACTATCCCGCAACTCCTGCGTCCTGGCCAGTGCATCCGCATACAGTTCATTCAGCCGCTCCTGCTGAGCAGCCAGCTCTTTTTGTTGGACAGCCAGCCGCATCTCCGCTTCTTCCAATCTTTTTTGCTGCCCGGCAAGCACCGCTTGCTGCTGTTGCCTCGTCCGCTCCCATTCCCGCCGCTGCTCCGGCCTGATCGCCGTATCGACAACGGCTGCATTTGCCTTCACCATTTCCACGGGCTTCACAGTTTCCACGGGCTTCGACGTATCCGCCCCCTCCGACGTTGCCACAAATTCCGCCCCTCCCGCCGATAAGGCCTGCACCGTTATCTCCTGCCCCATTTTTCTGAGCGTCTCCGGCGCCCTCCGCGCATAGGCTATGATAAACCCCGCAGTAATGAACACACAGACCAGCAGGAAAAGTTTCTCCCGCAGATTCAGCCTCTTATTATCCTGGTGAACGATCCGCTTCACCCGCTCCAGCAGCTGATTTTTACTGCCCGGAAAAGCAAGGGCATAGGAAGGTGATTGCGTATATTCCTGGAAAGACACCAGCGCATTGATAAACTCTTTTTTGCTGCTGGCCTCACTCACCGCGATGTCATCACAGCAATTTTCCCTTTCTTCCCGGATAAGGGACGAGATCCACAACACCGCGGGGTTGAAGAAGAAAAGGATCTCCGCAACGCTCTGGAGCAGATTGATGACATAATCCTTCCGCCGAATATGCGCCAGCTCATGCAGCAGGATGGCTTCCACCTGCTGCGGAGGCAGCTGCGACAGCATTCCCAGCGGCACCAGGATCACTGGCTTGAAGATCCCCGCCATCATCGGTACGGGAATAAGCGCAGACTGCAGCAACACCACCGCTCTTTTAATACCCAGGCGCTGCGCCAGCTCCCTCACCCGCATCTGCCATTGCTCATCGGCTAGACTCGTCCGATAGTAACGCAGGCGCTGTACATTTCCCAGGCTGACCAACAGCTTCACCAGCCGGATTAACAGGAAGATCATCCAGACAGCAACGATAAGCTCCGCCCGCTGGTTGAAATAACTCACCATCTTATCACTCCATGACAGTTCGCCCGACGTTAAAAGGCCGCTCTTGATCGGCGTCTCCACAGCAGCCAATACGCCGGTCTGCACCAGCCCGGGCCCCCCGCTCCCCACCCCTCGCAGCTGCAGGAAAAAAGTTGTGCCGGCTCCCGCTATGAAAAGGCTGAACAATCCCAGCAGGATATTATACCGCAGCACAGGTGTCGACCTCCTGGTTAATAAGATCACCAGCCCTGTGAACATGGCCAGGGCCAGCCCCTGCCAGAGGGAATGCACCAGGGTCCAGAATAAAGCCCTGATAATGTCTTCCCGGAACAAAGAGAGGATCAATGTTACCCGCATATAATAAAAGATTAAAGTTTACTCCTTATCCAGCTTGTCCAATAACTTCCTGATCTGGTCAAGCTCCGCTTTCGAGGGCTTCTTATTACCCAGCAATTGCATCATCAGGCTGGTGGCCGAACCATCATACATCGAGTCCACAAAACGCTCCAGGAGGAATCCCTTAAACGCTTTCTCCTCCACCGCAGCGCTGTAGATATGCTTCATCGCACTTTCATCCCTGCTCAGGATCTCCTTCTCCACCATGATCTGCATCAGCTTCAACGTAGACGTATACTGCACGGCACGCTTCTGCTCATTCAAGGTGTCATTGACATGCCGCACGGTGGAAGGCCCATGTTTCCATAATACCTGCAGGATCTCCAGCTCGGACCGGGTAGGCTCCGGCCGCTTATTTTGCTCATTCACCTTCTTCATGAAGCTAAAGGTAGGAAAATTTTCGTACGAACAAAATACTAGGTTTGTTTTTTTAAAAAAAAGAACACCGGCCGTATCAAAAGAACTGCGATCCTGATCCTCTCTTATTATTTTTATGCCCGGGCAACACTTTCCTTCCTTCATGTCTCTATAGTATACACGCGATCACAAACCAACTGATTTGACGGAAGAACAGCTAATTAAAGGATGTATCAGGAAAGACGCCGCTTGCCAGCGTACACTTTTCCAGCAATATGCCGGCAGGCTGATGACCATTTGCATGCGTTATGCCGGTGATCAAAAAGAAGCGGAGGACATATTGCAGGAATCTTTCATAACCATTTTCACCAACATCGGACAGTTCCGGTCGGAGGGCTCATTCGAAGGCTGGCTTAAACGTATTGTGGTCACCACCGCATTGAAAATATTACAACGTAAGAAGGTCCACATTTCGGCAATAAATGACAACGATGAGACCATTCCCTCCATCAGCCCCGGTGTTCTGGATAAGCTTAGCGAAGAGGAGCTCCTGGAACTCATCAGCCGCCTGCCGGAAGGTTATCGCATCGTCTTCAACTTATACGTAATGGAAGGCTATGACCATAATGAGATCGCAGGAATGCTGAATATCAACCCCGGCACCAGCAGAAGTCAATTGGCAAAAGCAAGAAAGCTCTTACAGCAACAGATTAATGTACGCTTCAAACTACCCAATGGATATGTCCGATAAAAATTTTGACAACTATTTCCGGGACAGACTGCGGGATCATTCCTCGCCTGTCCCCGCGGATATGTGGCAAAGGATCATTCCCGAACAGCGACGCCGGAGGAAATTCTTTTTCTGGATCTGGATCTTTGCCGGCGCTATCCTGGTGATGACCGGTCTGTTTGTCAACCATCACATTTTAACCCCTGATCCCAAAACCACCCTTGTCCCCCGATCCACCCCTGAGCCCAAAACTGTAACCTTACACCTTCCGGCAGCGCACACCGGAAAGTCCGATTCATCCGGGACCGTCCCTTCGTCGACACCGGCTTCCACAACGCCTCCTTCGTCCGTCACCAAAATGACACCCTCAGTGCCCACCTCGTCTATCCCTACCCATCACGCATCCCTGTCGCAAACCCGGTTCTCCTCTCTCTCCCAACCTCGTGCTTACCGTACTTACCATGCTTCTCTTGCTCCTTATCCTATTTCACGCCGTCCCGTTGCAGCCAGGTCGCTCCCCCTGGCGCCGCAATCCCCGGCAAAGCAAAAAAGCAAAAAACAAAAACCCGTACTCCCCAAATGGTATTTCGACGCCTATTTTTCTCCTGACATCGCCCTCATCGATCTGCGGGAATGGTCTTACACCACGGGCGTAAGGTTCAGCAAACAACTCGGGCCGCATTTCTCCGCAAAAATTGGATTGCAATTTTCCAGTCTGAGAGAAAAAGCCAAACTCGACAGCGAAGCGCTGCACATTCGCCTTACAACCCTGGACATCCCCTTGCTTGCAGGTTACCAGACATCTGTGGGTCACCTCGCCACCACATTCACAGGCGGTATCATCCTCAATATTCGTTCGTGGAACACGCTGGGACCAGGCTTCATCACCCACGACTTCTACAAGGCAAATACGGGGCTCAGCCTGTACCTGGGATTGAATTTTGTCCAGCCATTGAACAAAAAGTTTTCCTTGTTTGCTGAGCCCTTTATCCGGTGTCGGCTTTGGGACATATCAAAGTACCCGAACTTTTTTGACAACAGGATGAATGCCGCCGGAATATTATTGGGCCTGCGATATAAACACTGATATATGCAAAAGATCTTCCTGCTCATTGCGCTTGCCTTTTGCGCCTGTCATAAGCCCTCTCCTCCGGCCGGCCCCAGCCAGCATTACCTGGGAATAGCCACCATCGACAGGATAATAAAGATCAACCAGGCGGTGAGGGTCTTCGATTCCACGACGCTAAGCAACATCGATAGTATTGATTATTTTAATCCTCCCGCCAATAGGATCTACGAATGGTCCGTCACACCCGAATGCAATTCCATCTCCTACAGCGGGGTATACAAACATGGCCGTGCAGACATTATATTTCATTGCCCGGGAACCTATCACATCAACGCGAGGATCTATGATTCGCTTACACATCATTTGCTCGCGACGACCCATCCCGTAGACGTTCGGGTATTGCCGGACACCCTGCTCCCCGTCTGGCCGCTGCAGACAGGCGACACAATCCTTATACGCCCCGGCAGGACTGACCATTGGGGTATCCCGGCTACCGGGCTCGACTTCTTCACCACCAAAAAATATGACTATGAGTTTCCTGCTACCCGATTGAAGCTCACCGTCGACACGAGCCACGATCCGTACACATTGATTTTTACAGACAGTGTTTACCTCACCACCTTCCCCTTTGTAGCCCGGTGCGATCGTACCCCTGAATACGGTGTAAAGTCCAACGCCATGGATACCACCTATCTTCCAGACTTCCCACGGGACGTCCCCGTACATCTCAGCGTCACCTGGCTTGGCATTACCTGCCAGGGCACCATCACCCGCGTTGGCGACTGGTACTATATTGCAGATTGGGACAATTCCAGCCCGGTAAGGATCATCACCCGATAGGCCGTCACAAACAACGCCGCCAGTTTGTCCTATGCATAAAAGAACATGAAGAAGAATAAGATCATCTACCGGACTTCCACAGGGATCATAGCTGCGGTCATGACGTACAGCATCATCAGCTTTACTTTTTACGATCATGCTATCTACCCCGAAGGCGCATTTCAGCACCTGCACCTGCCGGCCTGGTTTAAGGCAGAGCTCACCATCGCTAAGGTCTTAGGCGTGCTCGCAATTTTAATACCAGCCATACCATTTAAAATAAAGGAATTCGCCTACTTCGGCTTTGCCATCACCCTGGTCTCCGCCGTCATTGCGCACGCTGCCACAGGTGACAAATTTTACAACATGATGGACCCAATGATCTTCCTATGTATATTGATCGTCTCTTACCTGTACTTTCTTAAGCTCCGAACACCCGCGCGGCAGCACCCAGAAAACCCGCCTTATTTCCCAGCAAAGCAGGCTCTATAAGCGTATGCGCGGCAGTTTCTTTCATCGCAAGATAAAGCGCACGCCGCCGGATGGGATCTATGTAATCCTCGCCTGCTTCGGCTATGCCGCCCCCAATGATCACTTTCTGAGGACTAAAGATATTGATCAGGCTGGCTATGCCGGAACCGAGAGATTCAAAGTGAAGGTTCATCGCCGTGACCGCAGCGGCCTCGCCAACGAGATAGCGTGCAAAGATCAGGCGGCCGTCGGAACCCGCATTTCCGCCCGCATCGGTATAATCCCTGATCAATGCCTTGACCGATGCATGTGCCTCCAGGCAGCCCGAAGCGCCGCATCCACAGGGCAATCCCGGAGACGCCACACGTATATGGCCAAGCTCCCCTCCCCTGCCGCGATAGCCGCTGTATAACCCTCCATTTACTACCAACGCACCGCCAATGCCCGTACCGACGGTAAGAAAAACTACATCGGTCAACCCTTTCGCCGCCCCGAAATGCAGCTCGGCAAGGCCCATGAGACTTGCATCATTGTCTATTACGACAGGCAGCCGGGCATATTGCTGCAGCACGCTCCCCAGCGCCAGGCCCTCTATCTCAGGTAGGTTCGCACCACAGCCCGTGACCACTTCCCCATCCATGAGGGCCGGAACACCTATGCCGATCCCTTCGACTGACAGTCCCTTCGTTCGGGCCACTTCCCCCAGCTCGGTGATGACCGCTTTTAATTCAGCCAGCACACGGCCCGTAGCCCTCAGCCCCTCATGCAATATCTCCCCGCCTGCATCCACGATGCCGTATTTTATAGTCGTTCCTCCCAGATCAATCCCGATGGCGTAAGACATTTTTACATTTTATTGATCGATAGCTCTCCGGCTGCTGCCCTGTCAAGATACACATGCAGACTGGGGTGATCCCGCAAAAGACTGGCAGGTAATACTTCGGAGACAGGACCCTCCAAAGCCTTTTGGACAATAGCCGCTTTATGCTCGCCGATAGCCAGCAGATACAGATGCCTGGCTTCCAGGAGATCTCCCAGACCAAGCGTGATGCCATAGGTCAGGGGCTGATAGCTTGAAAAATATTTCTGGCCCGTGGCCTGCGTGGAAGGATGAAGGACCGATATATGACATCGTACGTCCGGTGAGGTGCCAGGCTCATTCATGGCGATATGCCCGTTAGTCCCTATGCCCAATATAGCCACGTCAATGCCACCGAGTTCCTTCATAAAGCTTTCTCCCCGGGCACACTCTGCGGCAGGATCATCCGCTCTGCCATCAAAGAAACAGATCCTCTCTTTACGGATCCTCAATGGATGGAAGAGATCCCTGTCCAGGTAATAACGGCAGGAACCCTCATCCGCCCCATTCATGCCCACCCATTCGTCCAATCCGATGAAATGCCAGTTGTTTACATCCAACCTGTTATCCTTTGCACGGGCTTGCATTTCGCGGTATAGCGCCGCCGGCGTGTCCCCCGACGCAGGACAGAATAATGGGTTCGCACGGAATGACATGTATGTATCCACGCCGTCAGCCACCCGTCGCGCCATCTCCTCCGCCGTATCGCTTATGATCAGGTTCATTTTGTAAATGTAGTATTTTTCGACTCCTTCAGCAGCCGGTTCAGGCTCCGGACCGATATGCCCAGGTAACCCGAAAGGTCCTTCTTGGTGAACATGACCCCGCCGGCGTCCAGCACGGCCAGCAGCTGCGCCAGGCTATAGGACAGGGTATACAGTTGCTGACGGGAAGCCCTGATAGCAGTATTCGCCAGCCTGCCCGCCATCAATTCCAGTACCGCCGCATTAAACGCGCTATGCTCCCTTAGCAGCTGCAGGAACCAGGCCTTATCGATCTTAACGACGGAAACTGGCGTCAGTGTTTCCACCGTAGCCATGCCCGTGGTTTTCCGGATAGCTTCCAGTTCCCCCAATATTTCTCCTTCTCCCAAAAATTCAAGTATATATTCCTTGCCGTTCTCTTCGGCAATAAAACATTTTACAAGGCCCTTGCGGATGATATATACACTCCGGGTATTTTTATCCTGCTGTATCAAACGCTTTTTTGAGGGCAGCTCCTGGATGGCGATTGCCTCCATAGCCGCGTCATCGGACATTAATTTATCCAACAGCTGAAGAAATATAGGGCTTTTCCTGATCATTATGCCGGTTGGGACAAATGTCCTAAAAATCACCGGTAATGACAGGTAATTTTGCATCTATGTATCCATACATCCCAATTCGACAGCTGATAATGCTCTCCCTATCGCTCCTCCTGCACCGGTCGGCGTCATGTCAGACCACATCCCCCGGCGCCTGGCCCAAAATTCAGCTGCACCTCCACCTGGATTGTTCCCTGAGCTATGATGTGGTCAAAACACTCGACCCCTCCATTTCCCCGGAAGATTACCAACGGGACTTTATTGCACCGGCCCGGTGTACGGATCTCCGTGACTACATCACCCGTGCAATACGAAGCATCGGTCTCATGCAGACAAAACAGTCCCTGAGATTGGTGACCCTTGACCTTTTCCGGCAATTGCAAAAAGACCATGTCCTGTACGCTGAAATTCGTTTTGCCCCTCTTCAGCACCTGCAAAAAGGCCTTACCCCCGAAGAAGTGGTGGCGGCCGTGAATGACGCCGTTACAGAAGGCAGCCGGGAAACAGGCATACGGGTGGGGGTGATCCTCTGCACCTTACGGCACTACACCCCGAAACAAAGCATGACGACAGTACAGCTGGTTGAAAAATTTCGGCACACCCATATCGTCGGTTTTGACATAGCCGCCGACGAAGCAGGCTATCCCATCGACAATCATATTGCGGCCTTTGCCTACGCCCGGAAAAAGAAGATCCCCTGTACAGCCCACGCCGGGGAAGCCAAAGGCCCGGCAAGTGTCCGGGAAACACTGGACAACTTTCACCCCAGCCGTATCGGTCATGGCATCAGAAGTATAGAAGATACTGCCCTCATCAGCTTCCTGGTCGCACACCATATCCACCTGGAAATATGCCCAAGCAGCAATCTGCAGACCAATATTTACAGCAGCCTGGAAGACCATCCCATCGACCGCCTCTACAGAGCAGGCGTATCGCTCAGCGTAAATACAGATGCATATACCATCTCAAATACAACCTTGAACAGAGAGTATCAGCTGGTAATGGATCAGTTCCACTGGTCAGGACAACAGTTGCTGACCTGTAACCTCGAAGCCATTGACCATGCCTTCACCGACGGCAAAACAAAGAAAGAGATCCGGAAAAAACTTTTGCAGGGCTACCCCCCGGACCATTACAAGTGAGGAAAAAAATACCCGAAATGCGCAAACCCGCCCTGGTCCTTTCTTTGGCGGTTTTTTCGTATATTTAACCGGGCGGAATCTTATCAGTTCAGTATAAAACCAATCAACCTGAAAACGACAGGTTCCATACTATTGCTTAGCATCGTTTGCATGTCTTTGTCTGCCCAATACTATTTTACAGGTGAGGTAAAAGGTGCACACGGGGACGATCTGCAGCGCGTCGCAATTATCGTTCAGTCCACCGGGGAGATTTACAAAACAGGCGTTTCAGGGAGCTTCGAGATCATCACCCGCAAGACAGAGGATTCGGTTACATTCTATTTAGATGGATACGAACATTATTCCACCGCTATCAGCACCACCGGGTTCCTTCGCGTTACGTTAAAGGAACTGCCATTGTCGCCCACGACAAAAAAGAAGAGCCTGGCATCGGTGATCAATGGGTCCAGCGTATCGTTTGCATGCAACAGCAATGGCATTGCATACAGCAACATTAAAAAGTTCCTGGATATGGGCATGCACGTTCCGGCAGAGGCCGTCAAGGTGGAAGAAATGCTGAATTACCTCAACTTTTATTACGAAGACCCGGAAGATGAAGCGTTCTTTCATTGCTCTTCCAATTTGCTCTCCTGTCCATGGAATGATAAACACAGGATGCTTTGCCTGAACATTTGCGCCAAAAAAGCCCCCATCCAAAATGCTGCTCCTGCCAACCTTGTCTTCCTCATCGACGTCACGGGCTCGATGGATATGCCGAACAAGCTGCCCCTCGTCAAATCCAGCCTTCACCTGCTGATAAAAAATCTCCGGAGCGTCGACACCGTCTCCATCATCGAATATGGAGGAAGAGGAAGGGCGCTCACAGGCGTGCCCGGCTCCCGTAAAGACCAGCTCATCAGGACCGTCGAACAATTGTCAGCTGACGGTCCTTCGTCCGGCGAAGCAGGTATCAGGCTGGCTTACAAAGTGGCGGCAAGTCAGTATATACCGGGCGGCAACAATAGGGTCATATTGATAACGGATGGGGATATCTCCTCTACTCCGGCGGGAAAAAGCTACCTGGCGGAACTTGCCGGCCGCCAGTACGCCGACAGCATACACCTGTCCTGCTTTGGCGTGGGTCTGACCAAAGAAGAAGCTTCTGAGCTCACCCTGCTTGCCAGGGCCGGCCACGGAACCTTCGGCTGCATAGAAGATGCACAGCAAGGGGAAAAAATATTATTGGACGACCTTGCCAAAGGCCTGTCCGGCATTGCCGAAAAAGTCTGTTTCACCGTCGGCTTCGATACCTCACTGGTGCAGGAATACCACCTCCTGGGTTTCGAAAACAAACACAGCGCCCCGGAAGACACCTCCCTCAGATTTGAGGGCGGCAGCATAGCTTCCGCCAATGCCCAGCTGGCCATTTTTGAAATTATTCCTAAAAAAGACTCGATAGGTGGTAATGAGAACATCGCAAATATCCGGATCAGCTACTGCCTGCCCGGGCAAAACAAAATGAGAACAATGAGCTTCGATTGCCCCAATAAGGCGGAGCCTTTCGAATCTGCATCGCCAGCCCTGAAAAAAGCAGTCTGCATCGCCTTGTTCGGGATGAAGCTGAAAGGCCCGGATTATGCCGCCCAGCTTAGCTGGACCGATATGGAGAAAATGACAAGAAAGATCTTTTCAGTTAATAGCTTCTTGGACAGGGATTACATCTCTTTGCTGGCAAAAGCCCGGAAGATCTACGAGCATGCCCAAAAGTATCAATGATTTTCCGGCTCGCCCGCCCCACTGGCGGTACTATCCGCCTCAGCATTGCTCTTACGGGTTCCTTCCACCGAACCCTTATACTTTATAAAAGCATCCATAATATTCTGTACCACCTCATTCTGCCCTTCCTCGCTGTTCAGATATTTTTCCTCCTCCTCATTGGTAAGATAGCCCGTCTCGATCAGCACGCTGGGCATGCCGGTGGCTTCCAGCACCCAGATGCCTACCTCCCGCTGCTGCACTCCTTCGGTTTTGCGCCCGGCTTTCACAAACTCATCCTGTACCAGCTGACCAAAAAAAGCGCTGTTGGCAAAATACCTTTTCTCATATAGCTGCGCCCGGATCCTGGCTTCAGGGGAGCTCATGTCCATCGGCGTGGCCGTGCTGTCCCCCATATCCTCTCCCCCCATATCCTTTTCGTTGATCTGCGAGCCCTTATATTGCCCCCACATAGCTTTCCATATATAGCTCGTAGTGCCCACTGTCATGTTCTTCTTCGTCTCATAATCATACACCGGCAGCTTAACTTTCCTTTTCCCCTTTTTGACGAGCTTATGCCCTGCCAAATGCCTTACTTCATACTGCCCGGCTGAATGACCATTGGAATTGGCATGAATGCAGATAAAAAGATCTCCTTTATCCTTATTGGCAATGTCCGCCCGGACACGAAGCCCCGCATGGATGTTGGGCGCATTCCCCGGCATTATATCCGTCGTCCGCGTATATACGATCTTAATCTCCGGAAAAGCCTCCTGTATAGCCGCTCCCAGCTTCATGGAAATAGATAACGCTACGTCCTTTTCCCTGGAGAACAATCCGCTGCAGCCATAGTCAAAACCTCCATGGCCAGGATCTATAATGATAGTACGCAGGACAGCTTTATGATGGGGACGGGTATTGAATGAAGTAAAAGTGATAATTCCCGCCAATAGAGCTATTAGGGTCATCCTGTTCATTCAATAAATTTATGAAAAAGTGGGTAAATTGAGCGTATCTATGCGATATGTATTTATCCTTCTTTTCTGCCTGTCCATAATATGGTGCCGGTCGCAGGACACCCTGAGAGTCCATTTCCTATATGGCTCAAGACCGCTAAAAAAGTATAAAGATACAGAGCCCAAATGGTTTGGCGGAATGCTGGGCGGACACGTCGGCATAGAAGGGGACAGCGGCAGGATCCTGAACTTTGTACCCCGCGGAAAATTTCACTGGTTCGCAAGATCCGGAAATAAACACAGTACTTATACGGAATACACTTTCGATAGGTTCTATTCCGTAATGGGCGGCGATCCCGACAGCAATAAAAAGGCGATTGTTTACATCCCCGTCACCCCACAGCAGAAATTGAAATTTGACAGCATTTCATCCGCCTATCTGACCCATACCCCCTACGATTATGCACTGTTTGGCATGCGATGCGGGGCCGCGGCCTACGATATCCTGGGACAATTGTCCATCCTGCCGGCCTACAGCTATGGCAGGACCTATAAGAAGATCTTCTATCCCGAAAAGCTGCGCAAACGCCTGTTCAAAAAAGCAGCCGCCAATGGATGGAAGATCCTCAGACAGGATGGTTCGGGCAGAAGGAAGTGGGAAGGCGACTAGCCCCTTCCCCCAATTTCTTTATTTCCGCTGCAAAAGAAGATTATTAGGATTGCTGCCTTGCCCGCAAACAGAAAGATAATGCGTTTCACTAGCAGGCACCGCAAATTGGTATGCCTGGTTCTCTTCCTTCCCTTTGAGATGAATGAAGGCAACATAAAAAGGAGCCAATACTCTTTGCACCTTCCTTTTTCCAAGACTGAAATATCCCAGCTGCATATCGTGTGACGTCACACGGGCCAGCGCTTCCCCGCCCTGTCTGCCGAACAGGCTTCTAAACTGCGCCGACACCTGTTTTGCCGCCTCCGCCGGAGGAATAATGGGCGCTTCATCGATAGGTTCGCCCGCCGCTTCGCGAATTTGCAGAGAGACGGCATCCACAAAGCCATTTTCCCCCAGCTTCAGCACCGCGGACGCCGCGCCCAGCACGGGCAGACCATCCACCATGTGACGATAGGCGCCCACAATCCTGCAGACAACAGGGTTAACGATCTTCTTTTCCTGATTGGCTGCGCATGCCTTGATCTGCCACAATCGTTCGAATTGCAAAGTTGCATGCTCACCCACCCATTCTGTCAATCCGAAACGTTTCCCTTTTTCTTCCAGCATCTTTATATATTCTTCCCGTCCTGCATCTTTTTTAAAGATCGATTCCATGGGTGGAGTTCCACTGACCATCTTCATGGCGCCGGAAGCATGATAAAATACAGCTCTGGCCCCCTTTGGCAAACGGACCAAAGTATGGTCGCTGTTGTCTGTCCAGTCACCTCTGTCATACGAAGCTTCTGTCATCCGGGATGTATGGGACAGAAAATGTTTCAAACGCTCGCGCAGCGCTTCTGCGGGATATTGCTTCGTTTGAAAGATCTTTACCCTGGCCGGCGCCTTCACCTGCCGGCTCATAGCTTCTATAAATGTTGTCTCGCTCATGCTTGTATGTTTAAATATTCAACCCTCCGACCATCTCCATAAGATACACGCCTGCCGGGATGGAGGAAGGTCCGGCTCTACATTTCCATGCCCCCAAAGATGATCCCTGTTCAAATAGCTGAGGTCCCAGCGTATATTGCCATTATTCCAGGTGGCTGCATCTCCGGTACAGACAGTGATCGGATGATTGTCGACTGCCCAGTCCGATACACCATCGATCCAGGAATCGGAGATCGTATCCCCATTGATCATATTGTCGCCGACATCCTCCCCGCATTCATCCGTGGTGATCCCATCATACATATTCTCATAAGCTCCGCAGTAAATATGAAGACCGTCGAAAATGTTCCATAGTCCTGACACATTGTTGATATCCACCGTCTCACAGGAATAGGCCAGGACCCATTCCGCATTCCAGTTTTCTCCCAGTTGCCATTCGTTTGAAAAAGTACGCCAGTTGTTATGGGCGATGTCATACAGTATCCTGGCATTCCCGTCGCTGGTATGATTGCCATGGGCCTCGATCCAGAAGATATCTACATTGTCAACCCAGCTCCTGTCGTCTCCCCCCTGGTCAGTATCGCGGATATCAGTCTCCCAGCAGTCCTGGTTCGCCCAGTAAAAAGCCTGCTGCAATCCACCATCCCTTAGCTTGTCGCTAAACCCGTTACTTCTGTTGAACGTATAGGTCAGATCACCAGCAGTGCTGACACCCGCATCCCTTGCATGGTTGAAATAACGGACGGCTTCAACTCCAAATGTTGCCATTTTAGCCTCCTTTTGATTAAGTAATAAATAATGAGTGAAAGGTTGATCCGGGTGGTGGTGTAGAAGAATACTAAATTACATGGGTGATCTGAAAAAGAAAAGAGTATAAATACCTAATTTTAATAAAAAAGCATAGATGGTCTACCACCTCACGCCAGGCACAGAATACCCCTTCAATTGGATAGACATTCTCGATCCCAATCAGTCGGAGCTGCAGGATATCGCTAACCAATACGGCCTGCTGGAACAATCGGTGCAGGACGCCCTGCAAACGGACCACCTGCCAAAGTATGAACACCTCAAAACCTATACGTTCTCCATCCTGAGGTTCTATGCACCTGACAACGAGGTCGAGGCCGACACCGTGCAGGAACTGACAAATAAGCTGGCGCTATTCATCGGAAAGGATTTCATCATCACCATCCATAAAAGGGAATGGGCCGCGCTGGACAAGATCACCCGGGAATTTATCCATGAAGAAACATGGAAAAAACCTGCGCATGTGTTCAATGCCATCGTTGTAGCAGCCCTGCAATCGTTCGATGCCCCCGGCAAGAAGCTAACAAGATCGATCGAGTACTACGAAGAGATCATCTTTCTTAAAACCAAGAAAAAACCCATCTTAAAAGGCCTTTACTTCCTCAAACGTAAAGTGGATGTCGTCAGACGAATATTGCTTTTAACACACGACATCATCGACCAGGTAGACCCGCCGGAAGAATCTAACCCCTATACCAGGGATACCAGGGACCTCTACGTAAAACACCAGAACATTTTTGATTCCCTGTCGGAAAACACCAACCATCTGCTGAATATATATTTCAATATTTCCTCTCAAAAGACCAATGAGACCATGAGGGTGCTCACCATATTCTCCGTTTTCTTCCTGCCCCTCACTTTCATCGTAGGCATCTACGGAATGAACTTTGAGCATATGCCTGAGGTGAAATGGCGGCTGGGCTATCCCTTCGCCTACCTCCTGATGGCCATCGTTACCATCGCCATCTACATCTGGTTTAAAAAAAAGAAATGGCTGTAAGCCCCTTTTAAATCGCCCTGATGGGAAAATACCCATTGCCCCTTGGGAAAAATTAAGTAGCTTAGTATACCGTCTTATTTATTACACCACCTTACTTATTGGGCTTATCTGCCTGCCGACCTTCTCCTGTCCACTTATAACGCTTCCGGAAACTACAAAGGCACCGTTGGGTAATACATTTTATTCACTCATAAATCAAAAGAATGCCTGCAAATAATCTTTCGAGGGCAGCCATTTTTGCCCTCCTGCTAATTGTAGTGGTCATCGGCGGCTGGGAAGCCTATCTCCGCGGCAAGGGCGTGACGATCTCCTACGACAATGGTAAAGAGCTATGGGCGGACAAACGGGCCATGGTTTATGAGCCATCCGATAAAACCACCGTATTCATCGGCTCGTCCCGGATAAAATTCGACCTGGATATAGACACCTGGCAAAAAGTGACAGGCAGGCATGCCGTACAATTGGCGATAGAGGGTAGCTCTCCAATACCCGTCCTGACAGATCTGGCCAATGATCCAAATTTCAATGGCAGGCTGGTGGTCGACGTGACGGAAGGTCTGTTCTATTCCGGCGATCGGTATAACCTGCAGAAACCGGAAACCAACGTTGCCTGGTATAAGAAAAGAACACCGGCGGAGAAAGCCAGCTTTGTGCTGGATCATGCCCTGGAGTCCGGATTCGTTTTCCTCGACAGGGACTTCCTCTCCCTGAATGAAGCATTGGATCAATTGAATATCCAAAATCGTCCCGGCGTATTCGCATTTCCTAAATTCCCCCTGGATTTTAACCGTACGTCCTTTCACCGGCAGAGCAGCATGACGCCCGGGTTCGTCGCGGACACGAATATGCAGCGCCGTGTTCAGAATGTATGGCTATTCGTCATGGACCTGGGTAAGAAAGCACCGCCCCCAAAACAAGATCCGGTGCCACCCATCCTGGCAGTAGTAAAAGACGCGGTCGATAAGATCCGTACCCGTGGCGGAGAAGTTGTCTTCGTAAGGACTCCCTCCAGCGGTGTCATGCTGGGTGTCGAGCAGCATGTCTTTCCCCGCGCCAGATGCTGGGACCCTTTGCTGGCTGCCACTCACTGTCAGGGCATCTATTACACCGACTATGACGCTACCAGTCATTTTGTATGCCCGGAATGGTCTCACCTGAGTCCGGAGGACGCCGTCAAATATACAAAGGCATTGATCACCGAACTTCCCGCATCTTTCACACGCTAATTCAACGAGCCCAAAACTAACGACCATGGTATTCAACTCATATACTTTTATTGCGTTCTTTGTCATCGTGCTGATCCTGCACAACCTTCCACTCCCCTGGAAGGCAAAAAAGATCAACTTGCTGCTGGCCAGCTATATTTTCTATGCAGCCTGGAACCCTCCTTTTATCCTTTTGCTCTGGCTGTCCACCGTGGTGGATTTTTTTGTAGGCAGGGCGCTGTACAGTCAGACCAACATACACAAGCGGCGGACCCTGCTGGTCATCAGCCTGATCGGCAACATAGGGATGCTCTGCTTCTTCAAATATGGGGGCTTCCTCCTGGAAAATTTTGTTACTGTCTTAAACGCACTGGGTGTCAATTACCATCCGGCTAAGCCGAATATCATTTTGCCGGCAGGTATATCCTTTTACACTTTTACAACCCTCTGCTATACCATCGATATGTATAAAAAGAAGTCCAAACCCGTACAGTCGCTCCTGGATTTCTCCTTATTCGTAACCTTTTTCCCTCACCTGGTGGCCGGCCCGATCGTACGCCCTCCCCAGCTGGTGCCACAGTTCGAAAGTCCCCGAAAGGCTACCAGGCAGCAGATGGTGGATGGCTTATTTCTGCTGTCCCTGGGACTCTTCATGAAGGTTGTGCTGGCCGACAGCATGCTGGCCGGATCGGCGGATACCGTTTTCAACTCATCGGGTAAGCTGTTGCCCCTGGACGCATGGATGGGCGTTCTGGCATTCTCCGGCCAGATCTTCTTTGACTTTGCAGGCTATTCCACCTGCGCCATCGGGGTTGCGCTGTGCCTGGGCTTCGTGCTGCCCCAGAATTTCCTCTTCCCTTATGCGGCCATTGGCTTTTCCGATTTCTGGCGAAGATGGCATATTACATTGTCCGCCTGGCTTCGTGATTATTTATATATACCCTTAGGGGGCAACCGGAAAGGTGCCTTCAGGACCTATATCAACCTCATGGTGACCATGCTGCTGGGAGGATTATGGCATGGAGCGAACTGGACCTTCGTTGCCTGGGGCGGGCTGCATGGCTTTTACCTGTGGGTGGAAAAATTCTTCACCGACAGGAAAGAAAAGACCCGCCTCTCCAACATTGGAGTGGAAGAAAGCCCTCTGCCCGGTAAAAGTAAGCCGGTGATGGCAGGTTTGTGGCTGCCCGGCAATAGCACCGGATGGTTCTATGCGCTGTTGACATTCTTCCTTGTAAATATAACCTGGGTCTTTTTCCGCAGCCCAACCTTTACAGGCGCCGGCAGCATGCTGGGGTCCATGTTCGGGACGGTAAATGGAGGCACGCCCCTGCTCACCACAATTGCCATGATCAAGATAGCTGTGATCATTTGTGCGATGCTCATCGCCCATTGGTCAATGCGGAACACCCGCATATTGGACGTCGCTCACCGCCTTCCCTGGTGGTTGACGGGTCTGGTATGGTCGTCAATGGTGATACTGCTGATCCTCAGCCAGGAAAGCAGCAGCTCATTTATTTATTTCCAATTCTGAGCGCCTGGCTGTTGCTGCATCAAGAGGCTCGCTTAATCCGATCGCAGGTTCCTGACGGGATTGGCCAACCCGGCTTTAACAGCCTGGTAGCCGACAGTTACCAGCGCGATAAAGATGGCCAGTAGCCCTGCGGCCGCAAAGGTCCATGCGCCAATATGTATACGATAATTGAATCCTTCCAGCCAGGAATGCATGGCATACCACGCAATAGGCGTGGCGATGATCACAGCAATTAAGACCAGCCGCACAAAGTCCTTTGCCATTAAAAAAGCAATGCCGGCCACCGAAGCGCCCAGGACCTTACGGATTCCGATCTCCCTCGTCCTGGATTCAGCCATGTAAGATGCAAGGCCGAATAGACCCAGACATGAAATGAAGATAGTCAGCACGCTGAAAAGCAAACCCAGCCTGCCTTCCTGCTGCTGTGCCCTGAACTTGTTGTTATAAGCCTCATCCGTGAAATAATATTCAAATGGGTATTGTGGATTATAGCGCTTAAAGACCATTTCCGCTTTTTTAAGATCCGCCGATACAGTATTTTCCGGGTTCAGCCTGAAATGCAGCACTGGATAAGTCGTCGAAAGCCCCTGGATGATCATGGGTTCAACGGCTTCGTAAGGAGACTCTATGATAAAATCCTTCAGCACACCTACTACATGGCAGTCGACACCCTGACCGTTCCTGATCATCTTGCCTACAGGATCATCGAGTCGCATGGTTTTCACAGCCGATTCGTTCAACAACACCGCAGTGCTGTCCGTAGGATAGGCCTTCAGATCAATGTCCCTTCCCTGCAACAGGCGGGTTCCGGTAGTTTGTATAAAGTCGGCGTCCGATTCGAATTGAAGAAAATTGACCTTCTTGTCGGCTTCCACGCTGCCAGGCCAGGAAAAGCCTGCCACCGATCCCCAGGACCTGGTCATGGGAGAGAACAACCTGGTCACGGCAGTGGCGGCCCCGCTGCTGATCAGATCCCGCTTAATAAGGTCATAATGCTTTAATACGTCGCCCTGTACGAAGGTATACACCAGTTTGTCCCTGCTGTACCCTGTATCCCTGTCACGCGCAAACCGGATCTGTCTGTCGACAATGATAGTGCAGATAATCAGGATGATGGCAAACGTGAATTGGAGCACGACCAACACTTTTCTGGGCGTTAGAAGCGCATTCACTTTATTAAAGGTTCCCTTTAAGACCGCCACCGGCCGGAAAGAAGAAAGGTAAAATGCAGGATAGCTGCCTGCAACAACACCTGTAAGAAGGACGAACCCTATTGCAAATGCCCAGGATCGCATATCCGCAAAATGCACCCGCAGGTCGGCGCCTATCAGCTGATTGAAGCTTTTCAGGCCGAGCGCTACTATGCAAAGGGCCAACAGAAAAGACAATGCTGCCAGCACGACGCTTTCACCGATGAACTGGGCCACCAGGGACCCTCTGACCGCTCCGACCACCTTGCGTATCCCAACTTCCCTTGCGCGCTTTTCACTGCGGGCCGTGCTGAGATTCATAAAATTGATGCAGGCTATCAGCAGAATAAAGATCGCAATGATCGTAAACATCCTCACCGTGGAGATAAGCCCCCCCGTGAGCCTGCCGTTCTCAACCTTGGAATATAAATGCGCCCGTACGAGGGGCTGGGTAAACGTTTCCGGGCCTGCCCTTTTGCCGTCCGTTATTTGCCGCTGGATGATATTTTTTATTTTCACGTCGAATGCGGCCCCGGAGGCGCCGGGCTTGAGAACAGCATACGTGACGGCATCCGTATACTTCCAGGACCCGCCATTGTTATCCCATCCCAGCCGGTGAAGATAGCTCCAGGGTAAGAGATACTGAAAACTGAATGCAGTATTGCCAGGCAAGTCCTTCAGAACGGCGGTCACCTTGAAATTTTCCGCACTGTCAATGCGGACGGTCTGACCAATAGCGTCTGCGTCACCAAACAAGGACCTCGCGACATGCTCGGTAAGCACAATGCCCTGGTCCCCGCTAAGCGCTGTCTGTACATCTCCTTTCAACAGCGGAAAGCTGAAAACAGAGAGGAAAGCAGGATCGGCAAAAGCACCTTCAAGATTGAAATGCTTCTCTCCATTGCTCGCCAGGAAATATACAGTCCTTATCCTGACGGCGTCCTCTACTTCAGCATACTCTTTTTTCAAGTCCGCTGCCATCAGAGACGACACACGGGGCCAGGCATCCGGTTTGCCGTTGTATTCCTCCCGGGAATACAATTGGTAAATTCGATCAGCTTTCGCTTCCCACCGGTCAAAGCTCAGTTCATGCTGTACCCATAACCCGATTAGCAGGGCAGATGCCATCCCAATGGCCAGGCCCATAATGTTTATAGAAGAGAAAGACTTATTGCGCCATAGATTGCGGATAGTGACCAGAAAGACATTCTTCAGCATTTGAAAAGCGTTTTGGTTTGATCGATGGATTGACATTCAATTTCCCAAAAAATGAACCAAATGTCCATCATATTAAGAATCACTCAATTATATTTTAATAGCCTCACGGCCTGTCCGGTTCCGATACAATGAACGACCGCTTTTTTTATATTGAAGCCCTCTTTCCTATGTGGCAAGGATATTGCCCGATATACATGGAGGCCCCTCCAACGACAGATCAATCAATACCATAAAAATGCTAACAACAACGAAAAACCTGGGCATCTGGATGGATCACCACACCGCCCATTTAATGGAATTCACCACAGATCCAATCACTACAAACATCATTTCCAATCCATTCACCCACCGCCAAAAAGAACACAGCCTGGGAAAAAGCGAGGATGGGATGCATCACAAGGAGCAACAGCAGCAATCGGGATATTACAAACAATTGGGCAACATTATCCTCAACTTCGAAGACGTCGTTCTCTTTGGGCCGACGGACGCAAAAGTTGAACTATTTAATCTTTTAAGAGCCGACCATCAATTTGAGAAAATAAAGATTGAAACGAAAGATACTGATAAAATGACCCAAAACCAGCAGCACGCTTTTGTCAAGGATTACTTTTCGAATCGGCTTTGATCTTCAATTCTGCCGGCCAAAGGCAGCCAACCATCCTGCCCCATCCTGCCATGTGGGATCATTTGCAAAAAATTTTTAGTTCTGAAAATAAGTCTATTTTTGGTCCGATAAGGCTCGACCCATTTTGAGAAGCGCGCTGCCATATATTGAAAAAGACGAAAAAGAACTTGTTCTTCTGATCGCGGACGGAGACGAGATCGCATTCAAACAATTATACCAACGGCTGCTCCCCTATCTCGCGGGCACCGGCATCAAACTACTGAAGTCTGAACAGGCAGTCGCCGAAGCCATCCAGGAATCATTGATCCGGCTATGGGTCCATCGCGAAAAGTTGCGCCAGGTTCAATACCCCCGTGCCTGGATCTTTAGAATATTCTCCAATGAATGTTTTCGTTATTTGAAGAAGAATGGGCTACAGCATATCCCACTGGAAAATTTGTCGGACACTTACCTGGATGTCGCCTTCAATAATTCCGAACATGCCTGTTCGATGAGGGAGACCCAACATATTATCCACGACGCAGTCACCTGCCTTTCACCCCGGCAAAGGGAGATCTACCGGCTCAGCCGTGAAAAAGGCCTGAAGATCCCCGAGATCGCGCAGGAACTGGGATTGACTTCTAAATATGTAAAAAAAACGCTCATCCTGGCGCTTCAAAATATCCGGCAAAAGCTCATGGAAGCCGGAAAATATTCCGTCATCCTGATATTCTTTCTTTTTTTTTAAGCCAATAGGGGCCTAATGCATTTTTCCAGGGTCTGGTATGTATATACCATTCCATGAATAGATCACGCCTTACCTGGCTGCTGCAACGGTACACCGACAACACAGCGACACCTGCAGAGCTGAAAGAGCTGTCGGATTTCATTGCACAATCCCCCGACGATGAATTGTTCTCACAGATCATCCGGGATTCAATGCACGTCAATCCTTTGGAAGTCAGCAAACTGAAACCTTACGAGGACCTTGCCGACATAGCCCTCCTGCAAGGCAAGACGCAACAGCTGTCCCGGGAACCTATCCGGATCCGCAGATGGATTTGGGCCGCGGCCTGCATGCTGTTACTGCTGCTGTCATCAGGCGCCTACCTGTGGTACAAGCGCCCAATGGAAGCCCGGCTGGCGAAAGATGTCAAGATCTCAGCAAAAAAGATCCTTCCGGGTACAAATGGGGCAATACTGACGCTGGCAGATGGCAGCACCATCTCACTGGATAGCCTGGGCAGCGGGAAGATAGCAAGCCAGAACGGAGCCGATGTCGTCATCCGCCAGGGAAAGCTTGCCTATGCCCTCACAGATAAAGCCGGCAGCGAAATAGCGTACAACACATTGAGTACGCCCAAAGGCCGGCAGTTCCATATTCAGTTGCCCGACGGCACCGAAGTGTGGTTGAACGCAGCCAGCTCCATCCGCTATCCCACCACCTTCAACGGTAAGGAAAGGATCGTTCAACTGACAGGAGAAGCCTATTTCGAAGTGGCAGGCAATCCCGCCATGCCTTTCAAAGTGAATGTCAGCGATCAGGCCCGCATAGAAGTATTGGGAACACATTTCAATGTCAACGCCTATACCAATGAACCGGCTATTAAGACCACCTTGCTGGAAGGAAGCATTCAATTCCACAAGAGTATGGACGGGCGGCCGGGAAAACAAATGGTTACACTCAGACCAGGCCAGCAATCGCAGCTTGACTTCGCCAGCCATCTCCTCTCGGTAGAGAACGATGTGGAAACGGATAAAGTAATAGCCTGGAAGAACGGACTCTTCAATTTCAATGACGCCGGTCTGCAGGAAACGATGAAGCAGCTCGAGCGCTGGTATGACATCGAAGTAGTGTATGAGAAAGGTATTCCACCTATCAGTTTTTTCGGAAAAATGACGAAGAATATTCCTTTGAATGACCTGCTCCTGATCCTGGAAAGATCGAAAGTGCATTTTCAGATCGAAGGAAGACGGCTGATCGTACAGCCATGATAAAACAAAAACCGGAAGTGTGGGGACACTTCCGGCGAATAATTTAGTTGACCTAAAAGAATGTAGTTAACCACTTTTATTAACAACCAAATCAATTGCAAGTTATGCAAAAAACTGCTATTGGGAAGGGCGACTTCTTGCCCGATCCCGCGGAAGTTGAGTCTCGCAAGCAACCCTGGAAACAATATCCAAGGCCTTGGAGCAACTTCACTAAAACACTGTTTGTCATGAAGTTAACCATTGCTTTATTAACTGCTGCCTTTATCCAGGTGCACGCCGCCGGCCTGGCCCAGAATGTCTCCGTCAATGGACGCGACCTGCCTATGAAAAAGATCTTCACCGTCATCGAAAAACAGACAGGTTATGTCGTCTTCTGCAACCGCGAGATCCTGGCGGCGACGAAGCCTGTCACCATCAGCGCCACGCGAATGCCGCTTGTTTTATTACTATCCACGATCTTAAAGGATCAGCCGGTGGACTTCTTCATCAGAGACAAAACGATCGTCCTGTTTGAAAAGAACGCTCCGCCCCAAACCTCGCCGTCAGGCGAACCTGACCTGCCCCTGCCGCCTGTCTCTGGCATCATACGTGGAGCCGATGGCCAGCCCCTGCCCGGCGCATCCATAACTATTAAAGGAAGCAGCGCGTCCATCACCACTGGCAATGACGGCTCATTCTCCATAGCTGTAAAACCCGGAGACATACTGGTTGTTTCATTTGTTGGATATGCCACGAGGGAATACAGGATCAGCGCGACAATGATCAAAGCCGAAAAACCGGTCGACATCACCCTGGCGCTGGCAGATGCGAAAATGAGTGAAGTGGTCATTGTGGGATACGGTACCCGGACCAAGGGCGCCATCACTGGAGCGATCTCCACCGTCAAAAGCGAAGTTTTCGAAAACAGACCGCTCAACAATTCATATGACGCACTGCAGGGCGCCGTACCCGGCATGACGATCACAAGAGCCAGCGGACAACCCGGCAACCAGGGCTATACCCTCCAGGTCCGCGGCTACTCATCCATCAGTAGCAGTCTGCCGCTGGTGCTGATCGATGGCATTCCCAGTGACCTGAATACGATCAATCCTAATGACATCTTGCAGATCTCCGTTTTAAAGGACGCCGCTGCGGCAATCTATGGCGCCAGGGCGGCAGATGGTGTCATCATCGTAACAACAAAAAATGGGAAAAAAGGCGCGTCCGTGATCGATTATACCGCCAACATTGGCGTCAAATCACCCGCTTATCTGAGAAAAATTCAAAACACCCTGCAATACGCCGAATTCCAGGATGAAGGTTTAAGGAATGTAGGGATTGCGGGATTCCCGCAATCCGTATTTGACAAAATTAAAGCAAACGCCGCTCCCGACCTTACCCAGGGCTGGAACTACGGCATTACAAGCTACCCCGGATTCTATGGATATACCAACTGGAATAAGGTGATCTACAGGAACTCCACCCAACAACTTCATAATATCGCCGTCTCCGGTGGCGGGGAAAACAACCATTACCTGGTTTCCCTTGGCTATGATCATGACAACGGCACTTTACGGTTTGGACAAAGCGCATCCGACCGGTATAACCTGCGCTTAAACTATGACTTCCGTCTGGCAAAGAACCTGAACTTCGAGACGCGCAGCAGCTTTGAAAATACAGTCACCAAAGAGCCGACCATGCAGGGTAATGCCCTGACCAATGTCACCCGCCAGTTCCCTTACCAGCCTGTGTACAACCAGGTAGGTGAGTTCTATGGCTATCAGGGATATGAAAACCCCGCCCAATCCCTGGCAGAGGCCGGACAAAAAAAATATAACCTGTCGAGGTTCAACACTAACTTTAAAGTGGATTACACCATCCTTCCCGGGCTAAAACTCACGGGTCAGGCAGCCATCAGGTTTGAGTATTCCAACGAAAATGGCATTACCCGCACCTTCACCAGGTATAATTATATAGGAGGTATCCAGGACATTCGCAACACGCCGAACTCAGCCTATTATCAAAATCGCAAAACCTTGTATAAGCTATACCAGGCGTATGCCGATTATACCAAACAATTGGGTGCTGATCATCACATCGATCTTACACTCGGTACATCCCTGGAACAAACCAATACCGAGGGCCAGACAACAACAGGTTATAATTTCTCCAGCAATGATATCTTCACCCTTAACCTCGCCGACCGAACCAGTGTCGCCTACAGCAATTTTACAGGCCTTTTGGAAACCCAGGCCCTCAACTCTTACTTCGGGCGATTTAGCTATTCGTTCAGGAATAAATGGATATTGGACGTCACAGGCCGTGCCGATGGAAGTTCAAAATTTGCCCCATCCAAACGATGGAGCGCGGTCTTCCCTTCTGCGGCGCTTGCCTACAACCTGTCGGAAGAAAATTTTATTAAAGACCTGCACACATTCGACCTGTTAAAGCTTCGCGCATCATGGGGGAAAATGGGCAACCAGGACATCAACGGATTAGGCCTTTACGATTATATCCCATTGATCACAACCGTAACAGATGGCAACGGCAACGTTATAAATTATCCTTTGGGATCTCCAAACGCTGGCCTCACCGGGGTAAGGGCAAATCCGGCATCCGCCGACAGGACCTGGGAAACCATCGCGAATAAGAACATAGGCATCGACCTGCAGATCCTGCAATCAAAGCTGTCCTTCTCATTTGATTATTTTAACAAGACGAATAATGACATGCTGGTAGCGATTGCCGTACCGGCGACCTATGGCGGCGCACCACCTTCATCCAACCAGGGCAAGCTGGTGACCAAAGGCTTTGAAACATCTCTAACCTGGAAGGAGCAGCTGCATGATCTTCGATACAGCATCTCCGTCCATGTAAGCGACAGCAGGAATAAGCTGGTGGAGCTCAAAAACACCGATAATTACCAGGAAGGTCTCAACCAATTCAGGCAGGGCTATTCCATCTGGTCCTATTTCGGATATGTATATGAGGGTATCATTAAAACCCAGGACCAGCTGAATAAATATAAAACGCTTCAGGGCATTCCCTCCAACATCGCGATCGGAGACGTTATGTATAAAGACGTCGATGGTGATGGCAAGCTGACAGCCTTCGGCGACAAATCCAAAGGGCTGAAAGGCGACATGGTTTACTTAGGCAATCTGCTCCCCAGGTATACTTTCTCCTCTACGATCAACATCGGATACAAAGCATTTGATCTGAACATCTTTATCCAGGGCGTAGGCAAACGCAATATCCAATATGAGGGGGCTATCTCCAGGCCAAACACATTCTTCTGGCCCTCGCTCGCATACTACTACGGCAAGACCTGGACCCCGGACCGCCCGAATGCAAAATATCCCCGTTACATCCCTGGCTCGGTTGGTTATGATGGTCTGCGCAATTATGACTACCATACTTCAAGCCTCACCATGCAGAATATGGCCTACCTGAGATTTAAAACGATCACCCTGGGGTATAACCTTCCTGCTTCATTGGCCACTAAGCTTAAAATGAGATCCGCACGAATTTATGTAAGCGGTCAGGACCTCTTCACCCTTTCTAAAGGCACCTTGGGCGGCAACTTCGATCCCGAAGATGGCTTCAGGAATGAGGGCACCTATCCTTTCAATAAAATTTATTCGGTTGGTTTAAATGTCAAATTCTAATAAAAAGATCATGAAATATAAAATCATAGGCCAATGCGCCGTATTGATGCTTACTTTATTCGCCGGGCCAGGCTGTAACAAACAGCTGAACCTCGTTTCGGAAGAAAATATCACAGATGCCACATTCTGGAAGTCCGCCAATGACTTTAAACTGGCTGCGAATAACCTTTACAATAGCCTCAACCGTTTTGGCTTTGAGGACACGGAATCCGACATCGCTTTCAACTTTCCCAATAGCGTAAGCAACGGGAATTTACAGGTCTCCGAAACATCCGGCGACTGGTCGGATGCTTATACCTATATCCGCGCCTGTAACAATATATTGGAAAAAGGCGCCTCGTCCTCTGATGCCGGTATAAAGACATACGTGGCCGAAGCGAAATTCTTCAGGGCCTGGAACTACTGGAAGCTCTTGCGCTTGTACGGCGGCGTGCCCCTTATAACCAAAGTATTGGCCACGAATGATTCCGCGTTGTATACTCCCCGGTCGACCCAGACGCAGACAGTTGACTTTATCCTGAAAGACCTGGGTGAGGCGAAAAATGATCTCCCGGCGCAATCCGATCTCTCCAGCCCGGCTATCGGCCGCATTACCAAAGGAGCCGCGCTGTCATTAAGTGCAAGGGTAGCGCTTTACGAAGGTACCTGGGAGAAATTCAGAAGCCAGCCAAACGCCAACCAATATCTCGACGCGGCTATCGCTGCTTCGAATACTGTGATCACCAGCGGGACCTATGGCCTGTACACCGGCAGCGGCGCCCAAAGCTATCGTTATCTTTTCCTGGAAGCCGGCGATGATTCCAAAGAATCCATCCTGGACCGCAGATATGCCAGGAATATCCTTGGACACGACATGCCCTACGAATACGACGGCACAGGGTATAATCCTACCCGGAAAATGGCGGATATGTACCTGGACAAGAACGGTCTGCCCATCACCGATCCCGGCAGCGCCTTTCAGGGCTATGGCACCATGACCTCTGAATTCCAGGACCGTGACCCCCGCATGACCATGACAATGATCATCCCGGGAACGCTGACCAACCGTGTGTTCTTTCCCGTGAACAAGATCGCCAACTACCCGGACAAGCCCCAGCGTAATTTCAATACAGGCTATATTTTATATAAATACATGTCCGAAGACCCGGTCGCCAACAACAGCGGCCAGTTGGGAGACCAAAGCTTATTTGACTATGACAGGCACCTGATCCGCTACGCGGAAGTATTGTTGATCTATGCAGAAGCCTCCTATGAAAGGACCGGTACCATCACCGACAATGATCTGGACCTATCGATCAACCTGCTGCGGGACCGTGTAAACATGCCGCACCTGTCCAACGCCTTCGTAGCCGCCAACGGCCTGGACATGCGTACGGAGATCCGCAGAGAAAGGACAGTGGAACTTGCGCTGGAAGGCTTCCGCTACGACGACGTCAGGAGATGGAAAACGGCGGAAACAGAGCTGGCCCAGGATATAAAAGGTATAAAGATCAATGGTTCCACCTGGCAGACCTACCCGCTTTACAGCGATCCGTCCTACCAGGGTAAGCTCGACGCCAATGGCTTCCTGATCGCCGAGTCCGGCCGGACATTCGATCCGGATAAAAATTACCTTCAGCCCCTCCCGACCAAGGAGGTTGCATTCTATCTGACAAACGGTCATACCTTACAACAAAACCCCGGCTGGTAACAAGTTTACAATAGCAGGCAGGATTAGCTGCCTGCTATTGTCTATATTCATAATAAATTAAAACAAGCATGAACCTCCCAGGCTATCTCGCTTCCGGTCTTCTTTGTCTTTGTACCCTGTGCTCATATCCCCAACCATCTCCTAAGATCGTAAACATCGTAAATTTCATCCGCCTGCTTGAGCCAAGGGATTCTGCCATCACTGAGGACGTCCTGTACCAGACAGTGGTAAAACAGGTAGAGATCATGAAAAAATACAAGCTGGGCGGCACCTTTTTACTGCAATACGACGCCTTGATGGATCCCAGATACCAGCAGCTGCTAAAAAGCCTCTCCAAAGATTCATTTGAGATTGGCGCCTGGTGGGAGCTCCCTCAGCCATTGGTAGAAAAGGCCGGCATGAATTGGCGGGGCCGGTATCCATGGGACTGGCGGGCGAACATCGGCTTCTCGACTGGCTATACCCCTAAGGAACGCGAGGCGCTGATCGACGTTTACATGGCCGGCTTTAAAAATGTTTTTGGATACTATCCCCGATCCGTCGCCTCATGGTTCATAGATGCATATAGCCTGAACTATATGTATAAGAAATATAACATTGTCGCCTCCGCCAATTGCAAAGACCAATACGGCACCGATGGTTATACCCTATGGGGCGGATACTGGAACCAGGCCTACTATCCCAGCAGGATCAACTCCTATATGCCGGCCCAAAACGCGGAGAACCAGATCCCTGTACCGATCTTCAGAATGCTGGGGAGCGACCCTGTCAGGCAGTACGACAATGGTTTAGGTACAACAAGACAAGGCGTTGTTACACTTGAGCCCGTGTACAAATTTGGTGGTGGCGATTCCACCTGGGTGAACTGGTTCTTTCAATCATTCATAGATGATCCGTCCGTCGGATTCAACTACACCCAGGCGGGTCAGGAAAATTCTTTTACCTGGGCTGCCATGGCGAAAGGCTTTGAAATACAGATGCCGTTAATTGCCCGCTTACGTGATGAACACAGGCTCCGGGTTGAAACAATGGAGACATCAGGCCGCTGGTTCAGGAAAAACTACAGTCTCACGCCAGCTACTTCATTTTCCATAGATAAAGACATCTCTGGCAGTGATCTCAAAACAGTATGGTACAACAGCCGCTTCTATCGGATAAACATTTTATGGGAGAACGGGACTTTAAGGATACGTGATATTCACCTGTTCAACGAAACCCTTCCTTCTGTTTATGAATCGCAGGCCGCCACTTCAAATGAATGCACATTTTTCACCTTACCTGTCGTCGACGGATATATTTGGAGCAAGCCCAATCAGATTGCGGGCCTGCGATTAAAAGCAATCGTCGACGGTAAAGAAATTGCATTGAAAGGCAAAGACCCGAAATTCACAAGAACAAGCCCTTCTTCCATGCATATTGCCTGGCCTTTGACAACAATAAATGGAACCTTTGAAATTGATCTGAATGAGCGACAGGCTAAAATGCATCTGACAAGCACTTCACCCATCAACTGGTTTTTTGATCTCACAACCGCGGAAAATATTAAATTACCATTCGAAAATATAAATGTCAAAAGCGTTGCTTGCAGCTTTGAGAACATGAAATATCAACTTAAAGCAGATCTAGGCTCATTTTCAACGCCAGGCAACGGTCCAGTATGGAGAATAAGCTCGCAGCAAAACACTTTGATCCTGAATTTAGCCGACTAAATACAAAGCTTACCCAAAACCACGGTTATTAGTACCTTGAAGGCAATTAGCGGGGGAGGCTCACCCCCCTGCTATTAAACTCAATAAGAATGAAAACTTTACTCTCGGATGCCCAGGTGCTCGCATACCAGAAGGACGGGTACCTGCTGATCGAAGACTTTTTGTCCGCGGATGAATTGTCCATCTGGCGGACGGCAGTCACCGAAGCCATCGAACAAAGAGGCGGCAGAAAAATGCCGTATGGTGATATAAAGGTGGGAGAAGATGATGGCATTAATAAAGAGAGCGATTATTACGGAAAGGTATTCGATCAGCTGCTCAACCTCTGGCAGACGAATGATAAAGTAAAACAAATAATGCTGGATGAGAAGCTCGGCAAAATGGCGGCGACATTGGCCGGCTGCAGCGGCATCCGCATCTGGCACGACCAGGCATTGATCAAACGCCCCTGGGCCAATCCAACCTCCTGGCATCTCGATACGCCGTTCTGGTCCTTCAGCGACAGACGTGCTTTGTCCATCTGGGTGGCGTTGGACGACGCAACCTATGAAAATGGCTGCCTCTATTTTATTCCCGGCTCCTGCCATGAGACTACATTCGAGAATCCCGGCATCGGAAAAAATATGGATGCCATATTTGATTTCTACCCCAGGTTTAAAAGTTCAAGGTCGGTAGCTGTCCCCATGACGGCAGGCAGCTGCTCCTTTCACAACGGACTGACGATCCATGGCGCAGGCGCCAATATGACCAATGGTTTCAGAAGGGCAATGACCTGCGCCTATATGCCGGACGGCGCGACATTCAACGGCATCAAAAATATTCTCACGGACCAGCAGGCAGCTCGGCTGAAAGTGGGCAGCCTGTTGAACGATGAATCCCAGAATCCCCTCATTTATAGCAGATAAAGATTATGCGTACACTTTTTATTATCATTTATTCCCTCGTACTCTCAAGCACCTGCTTTACCCAGATCGATAACAATACCCGGGCCAAAAAGATCTCATTCGGCAACCAAAAGCTAAAGCTAACGCTCGACTATGACAAAAGAGCGGCCATCACGAAAATGATCGTCAATGGCCAGACAGTCATCGAAGATCCCGCAGGAATGTATTCATCCATTACAACCGCCGCCGCTGCCTTATCCACCTTGCACCTTTCGTCGGAGCCTACCCTTACAACCACTAAAAACACCATTACACTTTCAGGGATCGTCTATGGTAATAAAGACATCACCATCCATGAGAATTGGACATTCCGCATTACAGGTAATGATATCAGGTTCGATATGGACCGTACCTTGTCCGGCCCGGTTACCGCAGAGAAAGCAGCCCTGCCGGTTTTCATGTTCCGCGATATGACAGCCTGGGAAGGCGCCTACCAGGATTATGGCGGCCTGGCCTGGCTTTACCTCTTTAAAAAATTGGATACCTACGGAGTACACAGCGGCTCATCCAGGTTCTGGAACAGTACCACGGACAATGGCCTCACCGTCTCTGTAAATGCACCGGGCAGCCGGATTGCAATGGACTACAGCCGTACATCGGATGACAAGCTCGCTTATACCATTGGGGTCGCTCCAAGAGAGCTCCTCCCCCGTTTTGATGCCGGCACGCAAAGAAGAAGGTTCGTTCGGGACACCTCCTATGTCTGGGCGCCCTTTAAAATGAATGCCGGTAAGACCAGCCAAACCATCACACTATCCTGGTTCAGCTTTAAAGATCAGTTTGGACGGGGAACCTTCGCAGGGATCGACGGCGGCCAGCTAAGCGCCGTGCTGAATACGATCGCAAGGATCGGTGTTATCGATAAGGAACATTTTGGCGGCAACAGCTGGCATACACCTTATGGACCTATCTGCCTGCACGAACAATACATTGCCCAGATGGGCCTGGCCATAAATGATGCCACCTATTTAAAAGGCTATCAGCAATGCCTTGATTTCTACAGGGATAATGCTATAAAGCCCGATGGAAGGGTCTGGCCAAGATGGGCCTATAGCAATGAGGACGCAATGCCGGACCAATTCACAGACAAAGGTTTTTATGAAGCTCAATGGGGCTATCTGTTGGATGCAAACCCTGACCTCGTCTCTAACGTAGCCGAACTATATGATCAGACAGGTGACCTTGCCTGGGTAAGGTCCCATCAGCGATCATGCGAAAAAGCCCTGGACTGGATCCTTAAAAGGGACGATAATGACAATGGACTCGTAGAGATGATCACCGACAGCCAGCAACAGCAAAGAGGCAGTGACTGGCTGGATATAGTCTGGGCATCCTATGAAAATGCCTTTGTAAATGCAAAGCTGTACCATGCGCTTGTACTATGGGCGGCTATAGAACAGCAGCTGGGCAACAAAGAAAAAGAAACCTATTATAGCCGTTTCGCCGAAAAACTAAAGACCAGCTTTAACAAGTCAGTGGCCGAAGGCGGCTTCTGGGACGATGAAAAAAAATGCTACATCCATTGGAGAGACAAAGACGGGTCTCCCCATGGCAATAATATGGTCACGCCCGTAAATTTCATGGCAATCGCCTATGGGATTTGTGAAGATAGTTCCAGAAAGGCAACGATCCTGGACAACATAGAGACGCAGATGCAGAAGGAGCAGCTGTTCTTTTGGCCAGCTTGCATGTCCAGCTACAACAAGGGAGAAGTAAAAGATTCCCAGTTTCCCTTCCCTGAATACGAGAATGGCGATCTTTTTTTATCATGGGGCAGTGTCGCCGTAAAAGCCTATGCCGCTTACAAACCTGAGCTGGCATTGAAATATGTAAAAAAAGTCCTGGCTCAATATGCCAAGGATGGTCTGGCATTTCAGCGTTACGGACGTGTTAGGCAGGATGGACGGGGTGACGATATCCTTTCCGGCAATAGCCTCTCCGTCGTTGGGCTCTACCAGGCTATTTATGGCATCAATCCGCTCTATAACAGATTCTATCTAAACCCACATATCACACCGGAGCTGTCAGGCACTTTATTAAAATATAATTTCAGGGGCCGGAAATTGACCATCGGTCTCGACACAAACGCGTATATGGTTTCCAACGGCCGTTCCAAAATTATTTCAGCTGCCGACTTCGGCTTTTATGCCTCCGACACCTCCCTCTCCTATTTTCATCGCAACAGCAGCCATGCATCGCTGAAAATAAAGACCCCGGCAAACAACACACTGTCTCTCCATATAAGATCCTGGAGCCCGGAAAAAATTTCCTGGGTCCAATCCGCTAAACAGGCGCTTTTGTCCTATGAAGTGAATGATCTGAAACCCAATGCCAGCTATATCATCTCAATAAATAATAAGGTATTCAAAACCGCCGGGACCAATGCGGCCGGCGCGCTTACATTCCGGTATGGAACAAATGAAATGTCCGATGATATTGTTATTGCCGTCCGGCAAAACAATTAATGGATCTATCTGTAATTGGCGATCTTGATCAGCTTCTTTACATCGAGTACTATGATCTTCCTGCCCTTCGTTGCAACCACACCTTCTTCCTTTAACTCCGAAAGCATTCGGACAACATTCTCCCGTGCCGTGCCTACAAGACTGGCCAGGTCATCACGGCCCATATTTATCTCGACGGGCTTACCTGGCTCGAAATCGACTTTGTATTTTTCCCTGATCACAATTAATTGCAGGGCTAATCTCTCCCTGACGGACCTTTGCGCGAACATAGCAAGGCTATTCGCCAGTACGGCAAACTCATGGCTTAATGTTTTAAGAAGCCTTCGATTCAATACGTCGGATTGTTTAATGGCCTCCAGAAAATCTTCTCTTGGAATAAATGTAATGAGGCTTTCCTCCAATACGGCTGCGGAATCCGGATAATTGTCCTCGGAAAGAATAGCGTGATAGCCCAATAGCTCACCTGTGTTTGCAACATAAATGATCTGTTCTCTGCCATCCCCATCCATCTTATATTTCTTTGCCTTCCCATTTACAATATAAAAGATACCTCCGGGAAATGCGCCCTCCCGGAAAATGATCTCCCCCTTTTTGTATACCTGCTCCGATTTCCGTGCCATGAGCAATTCCAGGTCCCCCGCCGGCAGATCCGCAAGTATCGATTCACTTTCGAAATCCCACTTATCGATAGGAAAAATGCCTTTTATGCTCATACATTACAAATCTATTGTATAAAAATTGATATAACTCACTTTTTTTAGTGATAAGTGTTACCGGGCCGCGGAAGGCAGTTAAGTAATTTTGCGTGGGATTTTTTCCCTCTAAATCGCAACACAAATGGGAAATTCAAGATCTCCTGTCAGACTGACAAAACAAAGTTTACAGCAGCTGAAAGATAACGGGTTTCTGTATGTTCTTATTAAAGGCTATACAAGGGACGGCAGGGTTGATTACATTGAACTCGATTATTTCACGCTTATCCCGGTAAAAAGTCTTCCTGACGACCCCGGCAAAAAGGAGATCTATGAGCCCATCGATAGCACAATATTAGTGGGATGGGCAAGTTCCCCGGATGAGGACCTTAAAATATTTATCGAAGAGGAGCGCCCGTAAAATAATCGAATCCATATGCCCTTACTTAATAAGTCATACGCGGAGAAATGGTTTGATTCCGACGCGGAATTTAATGCCCTCTATCCCTTACCCATCCAGGCACTGGCAAGATATCATTGGACGCCTTTGCATATTGCGGAAAAGGCCGCCCGTTTTCTCGCCGGAGATGGCAATGGGAAGATCCTGGATATCGGCAGCGGTGTCGGAAAATTCTGTCTGGCTGCCGCTTATTATACTCCCAAAGCCTGGTACTACGGAGTGGAGCAAAGAAAAAGTCTTATCGATCATGCAGAGTCGGCAAAAAGCAGTCTGCGCCTTGAAAATGTCTCCTTCATTCATGGAAATTTCACGCAGCTGGATTTGAAGAAATACGACCATTTTTATTTTTACAACGCCTTTTACGAGAACCTGGACGGCACTGACAAGATTGATGACAGCATCGATTACTCCGGAGAATTATTCAATTATTACAACCGGTATTTATTCAAACAATTACAGCAAAAACCAACAGGGACCAGGCTTTGCACGCTGTGCAGCCTTGAAAACGAGGTACCGCCCGATTTCCATGCTATCGATTTGGACATGGATGGTCTCTTAAAATTCTGGGTAAAAGTATAATCTACTATATATGAGTAGTCAACTGGAGAATGAGATCAACCTGGATAGTCAGGAAAAAAGCAAAGGGCCAAATTTTTTGAGGACAGTCCTGCATCAAAAATGCCCCCGTTGCCGGGAAGGGAACATGTTTAAGGATAAAAACCCCTACCATCTGAGGACCTTATTCAGCATGTACGATAGTTGCCCGGTCTGCAGCCAGCGTATGGAGCTGGAGCCCGGCTTTTATTATGGTACGGCATATGTAAGCTATTCGCTAACGGTAGCCTTTTCTGTCTCCACCTTTGTTGCCTGGTGGGTATTGATCGGTCTGTCTACCGAGGATAACAGGATTTTCTGGTGGCTAAGTATAAATGGCGTTTTATTGGTCTTATTGCAACCCTTTTTTATGCGGGTGTCAAGAACAATTTGGCTGTCCTTTTTTGTAAAATATAATAAGCATTGGAGAGAGGAAAATTCACACCATGCTCAGACCTAAGTTATTTGACACCTTCAGGAACTATTCCCGGCAGCAGTTCACCAAAGATCTGATGTCCGGGCTTATTGTAGGTCTTGTTGCCCTTCCCCTTGCTGTCGCTTTTGCCATCGCCTCAGGCGTATCACCCGAAAAAGGCCTTTATACAGCTGTCATCGCTGGTTTTATCATTTCTGCGATGGGCGGTAGCCGGGTCCAGATCGGCGGACCTACGGGTGCATTTATAGTGATTGTCTATGGCATTGTTCAGGTACATGGCATTGACGGTTTGATCATTGCTACTTTTATGGCCGGAATTATACTCATCATTATGGGTTTTGCCCGGCTCGGCTCGGTAATTAAATTTATTCCATACCCATTGATCGTTGGATTCACCGGCGGCATTGCGCTGATCATTTTATCTTCCCAGGTCAAGGACTTCTTTGGATTGCAAATGGGGGCTATTCCGTCGGATTTTATAGACAAATGGAAAAGCTATATTTCCTGTTTTCAGACGATAAATATCTCCGCCGTCCTGATCGGTTCCTCAACCATAGCAATTATAACCCTATGGCCCAAAGTCACCGCCAAAGTTCCCGGCTCGTTAATTGCCATTCTCTTTACCACGGCGATCATGCAGCTCCTCCATTTACCTGTTGAGACGATCGGCAGTAAATTCGGAACGATCTCATCATCTCTGCCAAAGGCTGTGCTCCCTCACCTGGATTTCACGACCATAAAGAATTTAATACAACCCGCCTTCACCATTGCATTGCTGGGAGGCATTGAGTCATTGTTGTCCGCGGTAGTTTCGGATGGAATGATCGGAGGCAATCACAGGTCGAATATGGAGCTGATTGCCCAGGGTACAGCCAATATATTTTCTTCGATCTTTGGTGGCATTCCGGCCACCGGTGCAATAGCCCGTACCGCTACGAATGTAAAGAATGGAGGCCGTACGCCTGTCGCTGGAATGATCCATTCCATAACATTGCTGTTAATATTGCTTTTCTTTGGAAAATGGGCGTCGTTGATCCCAATGGCCACGCTGGCCGGCATACTCGTGGTAGTTGCCTATAATATGAGCGAATGGAGACACTTTCTTGCCGTGTTGAAAGGCCCTGTAAGCGATAGGGCGATCCTGCTGACAACCTTCTTTCTGACGGTATTGATCGACCTGACAGTGGCCATAGAAATGGGACTGATCCTGGCAGCCTTCCTGTTTTTGCGAAATATGATCAGGTTCACCGAGGTCAGCAGCCTGAAAAAGGATATGGAAGACAATGATGGTGCCGATCAGATGGAATTGTTGGAAGACCCCTTACCCAAACACGTGGAAGTCTTTGAGATCAACGGTCCTTTGTTCTTTGGCGCCGCCTATAAATTCAAAGATGCCATGAGGCTTATCCAGCGGCCGCCCAAAGTCCTTATCATCCGTATGAGAAAAGTGCCCATCATTGACGCCACAGGCCTCAAGACGATCAAAGATGTGTATAGTGAATCAAAGCAGGCGGGAACTAAGCTGATCTTATCGGAAGTGCACAGCGAACAGGTAATGGAGGAACTGAAGGAAGCCAGGTTGGTATTTGCCATCGGCAAGGCCAATATAACAGATACTTTCGAGGATGCCATACAGCGAAGCAAGGTAATTCTATTGGATGCCGGATAAAACACCGGGATTCAGCCTAATATTTGTCTACGTTTGGAAAGCCATTTAAAAAAATTCCTGATTTTCCCCAACGGAACAGTGAGGCTTCCCGTACATGAAAGTGTATGACCCCGGAAACCCCCAATTTACCTTGGATTGAATCCCCATTCTTCGCAAAGGACCTGGAAGCGTCTTCGCTTAACCGAGAGGACAAGGCGTTCGTAAAAAGCTTTTCGGACAACGGCTTTGTCGTATTTGATACAGGCATTGACCACACCGTGATCGACGCGTTGAACGAAAGCATGGCAGCCCCGTTTGCAAAGCTGGAGAAAGTAGAGAGCAGACGGATACAGGACGCATGGAAATATAATGAATATGTTCGGAAGGTGGCTTCGCACGATGTCGTCTATGACAAGCTGCGGCTGCTTTATCAACGGGAGCCGATCCCCTTTCAAACCCTGAATTTCCCCGAGGGCTCGCAGCAAAAGACCCATTCGGACATGGTCCATTTCAATTCCATTCCCCAGCGTTTTATGTGCGGGGTTTGGATAGCCCTGGAAGACATTACGCCTGACAACGGCCCGCTGCACTATTATCCCGGTAGCCATAAGCTGCCCTTCTACGAAATGATCGACCTGGGTATAAAAGCCAGTGATAATATCGAGACAAAAAAGGCAATGATGACTTACGCGGTGGACTATGTCAATTTCATCGAAAAGATGGTAAAGGCGCTGGAACTGAAGAAAGAGGTTCTTACCATAAAAAAAGGACAGGGGATGATCTGGGCTGCTAATCTGCTCCATGGAGGTGAAAGGATCAAAAAGCCTGGGGCATCAAGACTGACACAGGTATCGCATTATTACTTCGAGGATTGCATCTACTATACGCCCCGCCTGTCCGACATCGCCATCAACAAACTGTACATAACCGACCTCGTCAATATCAGTACTGGCAAGAAGATCCCGAACAAATACTTCGGCGAAACCATCCGGCAGCCGGCAAAGCTCTATTTGCAGCAAAATACTATCAGGATGCTCAGCAAGGTTACCCACCTCTTCCCGAAGGAGCTCGTCACAAAAGTAAAATCTATTATCCAGCGATAGAGGTATTACCTAACAGGGATCACCCTCTCCGCCATCACTATACCGGCCTGTAATAGCAGATCAGATATCGTTCCTTCTCAACGACATCGTTGTTTTATCGTCATGAATGATGGTCTTATATTGTGGACGCAATGCCTCCATAAATTTCCTTAGCGAGTTGAACCCATAATTGCGTATGTCAAAGGTAGGGTCAATCTTTTTAAGGGCCATCCCAAGCTGGCTCGCCAGGGCTTGCCCCTTCAGACTATCCACTGACATATCGTAGGCGTTATGCACCAATTCCAGGTCAATGGGTTTTTTAGTTATTTTATTGGTCAATTGAGTCAATTGCACAGGTCCTTTTGCTTTAGGAACATGCACAGCAGCCTGTTTAACGTCGGTTTGTTTCTTTCCTGCAGCAATATTGCTTTTCGCTCTGGAGGGTTTTTCTTTGACAGGATGGAGGATCTCTGTGTAAGTAAAGCTTTCACATGCTTTCACGAATGCTTCGGGTGTGTGAGATTTACCTATACCCATAACAAAAAGACCTTCTTCTCTGATGCGGTGTGCAATTCCGGTATAGTCGCTATCGCTGGATACAATGCAAAAACCATCTGCCTGTTTGTGATGCATAATGTCCATTACATCGATGATCAAAGCCGTATCCGTAGAATTTTTGCCCGTTGTATAGGAAAATTTCTGAATGGGGCGAATTGCATATTTGTTCAACTGAGCCTTCCATTTGTTCATTTGGGGCAGGGTCCAATCGGCATAGATCCGTTTGATCGATACTTTGCCAAATTTTGCCACTTCATTTAGAATGTGCTCGATTAATTCGGATTCCGCATTATCGCCATCTATAAGGACGGCCATCTTGAAATTGGATGGGTTCATATGCTGTATTTACTCCGACACAAATATCCATGGTAAAGATAGCTAAAAGGCGGCTTCCTTACCGTACAGGATTAGCTTCGCTGATCCTTAGCCTCCGGCGGCTTCCTTACTCAAGGCCTCCCATCCCGCTATCGCGGGATGCGCCTTTTTTGCTTGTCCGCGCCTGCGAGCCAGCTCGCGCGCTCCCAAGCAAAAAAGCCGATCAGACTTCGTCTGATCGGCCTTGTGGATCGTACAGGATTCGAACCGGTGACCCCTTCCATGTCAAGGAAGTACTCTAACCAACTGAGCTAACGATCCGGTTTAAAAATAACAGGGCGTAAAAGTAAAGAATTTTTTAGATTTATCCCATAAAAAATACCCTTTGACCCTAATAACCAAGATCCAATACCGTAACTACGAACCCGGCGAATTCACCGATAGTAAGGCAAGAACCTATGAGGATACCATCCTTCTCATCGAAAACTTCCCCTGGCAACAGCAAAGAGAGCACCTCATCGTCAGCCCCACCGGCCCGTCCATTACCATTGAAAGCGGGCTGGGCGAATACCTTAAGTTAGCCCTGTACTATGAAGGAAAATTCGTCCTGTACTACCTGGATGCAACGGGTCATCTCTATACCAAAAGCTTCCCGAACTACCGGGAATCCTTCCCCTGGATCCAGTCCTTCTTTGAACAGCGCCTCACCACGGACGACCTTAAACTGGAACAGCATTGGCCGCATGGAAAGCTCATCCATTTCAGGGACATGGACTTTTCTTACAGCCCAAAGATCCTCGGCATCCTGACCACAATAGCCCTGTTTGCAGTGCTTTGTCTTTTCCTGCTCACATCGACCTTTGGCCTCCTGCTGACCACGGCGCTGCCAAAACCCCAAATCTATATTGTACCGCCAATCTTCTTTTTACTACTAAGTCTTCTCTTGGCACGAATGGCCCTGTTCATCAACTATTATCTCGTGGCAAGGGATAGATCGCTCGTCTTATCAAGAGGGAATGATATCTTTTATTACGGGCCGGCCGGCAACCTGCAACGATATGACAAAAAAGACATCAGGGAAATAGTCGTATATGGCTCGGGGGGCCGGAGGCTTGAGATCGACGGCTTTATAAGGGTTGAAATGCAGTCAGTTACCACCCCCTGTATTTATATCCCTTATATGGTGCTCCACAAAGGCCCACTGTTGTCCAAACTAGCGGGCTATCCTCAACGGGAAAAATTTAGTTTCTTCCCCTTCATACCCCTCTCCTCTCCAGCTCTTTCCTGATCAACCCCAGCTCCCGCCCGGTCTGCCCCGACATCGAACTGTTCTCCTGCGCCCTTCGCATCAGGTAAGGCACCACATCCCGTATGGGCCCGAATGGCAGGTACTTGCTCACCGGGCACCCGGCCTTAGCCAGGTTGAACGTAATATTATCGCTCATCCCATACAGCTGCGAAAAATGGATATGCGGATGGTTCAACGGCAGCCCCCGTTCCTGCAGCAGCTGCACTGCATAGAGATTGCTGTATTCATTGTGAGAAGCCACGATAAGCCCCACGCGATCCAAATGCCCGATACAAAATTCCAAAGCAGTATTGTAATCCTTATCCGAAGCCTCCTTGGAAGGCTGTATAGGCGAAGCATATCCTACTTCCGCCGCCCGCTTCCGCTCCTTCTCCATATAAGCGCCCCGCACCAGCTTGGCGCCTAAGATGAAATCCCTTTCCACCGCCGCCTCATAGCAATCCTTCAAAAAACTTAATCGATCATGGCGATATAATTGGATCGTATTGTATACTGTCACCTGGCCCCGGTTCAGCTTCTCCATCATGAGGATGGTCAGCACATCCACTGGGTCCTGTACCCAGGTCTCCTCCGCATCGATAAGCACACCGATCTTTTTTGCCGCCGCTTCCCGGCAGATCCGCTCCATCCGTTGCTGGACCCGCTCCCATTCCTCTTTTTCCTGTCGCGTCAGCGCATCCACAGCCCGCGCATACCGTTTCATCAGGCTGCCCCCCTCTCCTACGCTGCCAACGCCGCGATCCAGCTTTTCCAGCAGCCCAAAACGGGCAATACCGGTCACTTTTACGCTCATAAAAGGGATATTAGGCTGGGTAGCTGCATAATCGATGACCCGGATAAACTCCTCGCAGGCGTGGTCAAAACCTGCCTCCCCCTCATCACCGCCTTCCACCCCATAGTCCAGGATCACCTGTACATGGTATTCCCCCAGCTTTCGGGCTACGGCGGCCGTCTCTTCGAGGGTCTCCCCTCCTACGAATTGCGCAAATATGGTGTTGCGTATCAGGCCTTTCACTGGCAGGCCGGAACGTATCATCCAAGGAGTAAGCCGTGTCCCCAGCTTTACCAGGGTCGCACTGCCCATGCTGGAAAATAAAAAAGCCGCTTTTTTCAGCTCTTTGTCAGATTTGTACTCGAAGGCATTCTGCGTATTGTCGAAAGAAATGGATCCGGGGTCTGCATTCATAATGGGAAAACCTGATTTGCCGGCAAAAGTAAGAAGGAATCTTGAAGCCCCGGCCGTCACCGCATTTTTCTTATATTGGGCATAAATAGCCCCCATGAGAAGATATAGTTGGTTCCCGCTATGTATATCCCTCCTGTATTCCTGCCATAACACCCCTGCTTATGACACCATCATCCGCCATGGAATGCTCTACGACGGCGCCGGCAAACCACCTGTACAAACCGACATCGCCATACAGTCCGATACCATTGCCTTTATAGGCGACCTGTCAAAAGCCGCCGCGAAATATGAGATAGACGCCGCCGGCAAGGCTGTGAGCCCCGGCTTCATCGATATGCAAAGCTGGTCCGTCACCTCGCTCCTGGCTGACGGCCGTTCCATGGGCGCCATCCGCCAGGGCGTAACCCTGGAAGTTTTCGGAGAAGGCAGCTCCGAAGGCCCACTCACCGATACAATGAAAAAGATAGAGGAAACCCAGCAGGGCGATATTAAATACAAGGTCGAATGGACAAGCCTGAAGGACTACCTGACCTATTTACAAAAGAAAGGCGTTTCCACCAATGTAGCCTCCTTTGTGGGTGCATCCACCATCCGCGAGAATGTGCTGGGAGATGCCAACAGGCCCCCCACCCCCGCCGAACTGGACAAAATGAAGGCCCTGGTCAAACAATCCATGGAAGAAGGAGCCCTGGGCATCGGCGCTGCCCTGATCTATGCACCCGGCTTCTATGCCGGCACAGATGAGCTGGTAGAGCTATGTAAGGTCGCCGCACCTTATGGCGGCATTTATATCTCCCACATCCGTAGCGAAGGCAACAGGCTGCTGCAGGCCGCTGACGAGCTCATCCACATCGCCAGGGAAGCCCATATCCCGGCCGTATTCTATCACCTGAAAGCCGCCGGAAGGAACAACTGGGGCAAGATGGACACCCTCATTGTAAAGATCGACAGCGCCCGGGCCGCCGGTCTGGACATCTCGGCCTGTATGTATACCTACACGGCCGGCGCTACCGGTTTTGACGCTTCCATGCCCCCGGCGGTACAGGAGGGAGGGCTGGACAAATGGATCGAAAGGCTGAAAGACCCTGCAACACGTAAAAAGACCATAAAAGAAATGACCACCCCTACCAATGCCTGGGAGAACCTCTATCTCGGCGCAGGTCCGGATAACATCATCTGCGCCGGCTTTAAACAGGATTCCCTGAAATATCTCACTGGCAAAAGACTGAGCGAGATCGCCAAAATGCGTCATACAACCCCGGAAGCGACGATCATCGACCTGGTCATCCAGGACCATTCACGGGTGGAGGTGATCTATTTTCTCATGAGCGAGGACAACGTGAAAAAAGAGGTCCGGCTGCCGTATATGAGCTTCGGCTCCGATGCTGCCAGCATGGCCCCGGAGGGCGTTTTTCTGAAAAGCAGCACCCATCCCCGGTCTTATGGCAATTTCGCCCGTCTGCTGGACACCTATGTACGGGCGGAAAAGGTCATCCCTCTGCAAGAAGCCATTTATAAGCTCAGCGGACTGGCAGCCGCCAGGCTGAAATTGAAAAAAAGAGGCGAACTTCGGGCCGGTTATTACGCCGATGTCGTGATCTTTGATCCCGCGGCCGTCCGGGCAAATGCCACCTATGAAAAACCCCATCAGCTGGCCACGGGCATATCGGGCGTATTCGTCAACGGGGTGGAAGTGCTGAAAGACGGCCAGCATACAGGCGCTAAGCCGGGCAGGGCCGTTTATGGCGCAGGCTACAAAAAATAAATTATGAAGATCCTTCAGACCGACATCTACAAGCTCAGTATTCCTATGCATCCTTTTACGATCGCTACAGGGACCATGCACTATGCACAGAATATCTTCATCCGCATCCATACCGACGCAGGCTACTATGGCGTGGGCGAATGTTCCGCCTTCCCTATGATCGTCGGCGAAACGCAGGCCACCTGCTTCGAGATGGCCAAAGACTTTGCAGCCCTCTGGAAAAGTAAAGCCGCCGACGACGTCGAAGAGCGAATGAACGAGCTGCATGCTTTCACCGCCTTCAATTCCACCATCAAAAGCGCCTTCGACATGGCCCTCTACGATCTGGCGGCGAAAAAAGCCGGTCAACCCCTCTATCAATACCTGGGTGGAAAGAAAAAGGACATAGAAACCGATCTGACCATTGGCATCGATACCCCGGAGCAAATGGCGGCAAGAGCCATTCAATTCATGGAAGATGGTGTCAAAATTATCAAGATCAAGCTGGGCAGGAATGGAAAAGAAGATGTGGAAAGGGTAAAGCAGATCAGGGCCGCCGTCGGCGCGGACATCCTGCTACGGGTCGACGCCAACCAGGGCTGGGACTTCGAGACAGCCCTCGACGCCCTGTGCGAAATGGAACGATACAATGTTCAGTTTTGCGAGCAGCCCATGCGGCATTGGGACGACCATAAACTTCCCCTGTTAAGAAAGGAGACTGGCATAAAGATCATGGCGGACGAAAGCGTCTTCGATCACCATGACGCAGCAAAACTGATCAGGGAGCATGCCTGCGACTACATCAATATCAAATTTGCCAAGTCCGGCGGCATCCTGGAAGCGATCGAGATCGACAAATGCGCCAAACAGCACAATATCCCCTGTATGATGGGCGGTATGCTGGAAAGCCGTGTGGCTCTTAGCGCCTTTGCTCATTTTGCGCTAGCGCACGACAATATCATCTTCCACGACATGGACACCTGCCTGCTGGGTCACAAGACGGATCCTGTTACGGGCGGCGTGAAATATAAAGGCTATTTCCTGGAAGTACCAGATACGCCCGGACTAGGTGCTGATGTGGAAGAGGCTTTTCTGCAACAGTGTGAAAAAGTGACTATCTAACCATGAGTTTTCTTATGAGGCTTTTTTTTCTTGTTCTAATAGCATTAGACCTTTGCTCCTGTCATGATAATGCTTCAACACCATCCCAGAATACAGCAGATACGTTGCAAAAGACCGATACGGTTAAAATATATGAAATTCCTCTATTGAAAGAAGTGAAGTATCAGCAGGAATACATGAAAACACACCGGATCCAAACCATTCTCAGGTATTCCCGGCCTCTTGATTCTAAAAGAGATACCTTTTCACTGAACCAAATTCAAAATTATGATCAGGCAGGACGACTGACCTCTATCCTGGACGTCAATAGTTTTAATACCGATACATCCGGGATAAAAACTTTCTTTTACAGAAATAATGGTGCTCTGTCAAGGATCAATTCAAAATTACCAAATGGTCATACAATAGATGAGTATTTCTATTATATGAATGACGGCCGCCTGCAGAGCTCCTATTTAATGGGCCGGGATATACCCCTGTCCGATACTTTCCATTATGTATATTCAGGAGATACACTGTATAAGCTTCAAACAGGAGGTACCCGACTAACGGAAAATCCGGATATTCAAATTTTCAATGCAAAACACCTTGTCGTGAAGACGATCGAGCGCACGCCTTTTAAGGAAACTGTCCAAAAAACTTACACGGACAGCTGTCCAATTCCACAAAGAGAATTTTATTCAGCAGGCGGCATTAACGAGGAGAGAAAATTCGAGTTTCGATATTACTAAATTTCCTTAAGGCCGCTCCTGCAATGTTTTTTCCGCTTCGGAATCCTTATACTGTTTGATCAGCCCCATTAACCGGGTCTTCAGCGACCTCGTCAGTCCCTCATATCCCGCCTTCCCATATAAATTATGCATTTCATGCGGGTCCGTCACCAGGTCATACAGCTCCCAGCTATCGGAAGGCGCATAGAAACGCACCAGCTTATACCGCTCCGTACGCACTCCAAAATGGGGATATACATGATGCGGCTGTGGAAACTCATAATAGTGATAGTACATCGCTTTCCTCCAGCCGGCAGCGGCCGCACTACCTTTCAACAACGGAACGAACGATGCCCCTTGCACTTCGGCAGGTGCCTTCACTCCGGCAATATCCAATAACGTAGGCGCCCAGTCAATGTTCAGCATCAGGCGGCTCATCGAACTACCCGGCCTGATCACTCCCGGCCAGCGCATGACAAAAGGGGTACGCAGCGACTCCTCATAGATCCAGCGTTTATCAAACCAGCCATGCTCGCCCAGGTAAAAACCCTGGTCGGAACAGTACACGACTACCGTATTCTTAGCCAGTCCTTTCTCATCCAGGTACCTCAACAACTCGCCGATGTTCCTGTCCAGGCTCCGTGCTACAGACAGGTAATCCTTCAAATACCTTTCATACTTCCAACGTATCAACGCCCCTCCTGTATCATGACGCTTATCATACTCCCTGCTGATCTTATTTTCATAATAATCATAAAATGCCTTTTTCTGAACAGCGGTGAACCTATTGTAGATCCCACTCTGCTCATAGTCCGCATGCACTTTCAGATCCTCCTTCAAACGCATGGTCCTGTCGATCGTCATGTCCTGGTCCGCAGCTGCAGTCCGGCCCGCATAATCATCATAAAAGGTTGGAGGCACAGGAAGATCCTTGTCGTCATAGGCGCCCAGGTCCCGGATGTCCGGCAGCCATTCCCGGTGCGTCGCCTTTTCTCCCACGATCAGACAAAAGGGTTTGCTCGTATCCCGGCCATCCAGCCAGTTCGTAGACAGACCCGTGATCACGTCCGTCACATACCCCTCCATCCGCACTGTGTCCCCGGGCTGAATGATGTCCGGGTTGTAATATTCACCCTGTCCGCGCAGGATCCGCCAGTAGTCGAAGCCTCGCGGCAGGCTCCCCAGGTGCCATTTACCGACCCAGGCAGTCTGGTAGCCATGCTGACGCAATAGTTCGGGAAATAGGAACTGATCGGTATTGAATTTCTTTTCATTCAAGGTATACCCGTTCATGTGACTGTATTTCCCCGTCAGTAGGGTGGCCCTGCTGGGACCGCAGATAGAATTGGTCACCAGCGCCCGGGTAAAAATAGCCCCTTCCCGGGCGATCCTGTCTATATTCGGCGTCTGCGCCAGCTTGCTGCCATAGGCGCTGATCGCCTGGTAAGCATGGTCGTCTGAAATGATAAAGACGATGTTGGGCCTGTGTGACTGGGCCTGCAAACCCTGGGAACTAAAAAGGCCGGCCAACACGATTAAAAGCAAGCGACAGTTCATAATAAAACCTATTTACCCAAATATACGCGTTTGATCTATTGATGGTATATTTGCCCCATGCAACTCAAAGCAAAGACCGCCCATGAATCACTGATCGTAATGACAGAGCTGGTCCTACCCAACGACACCAACGTTTATGGCAATCTGATGGGAGGCCGCCTGATGTACTGGATGGATATCGCAGCCGCCCTGTCAGCCGGAAAACATTGCAATGCACCGGTGGTTACTGCCTCGGTGGACAATATCTCCTTCGAGAATCCTATCAAGCTGGGTAATGTCGTACACATCGAAGCCAAGGTCACCCGTGCATTCACCAGCTCGATGGAAGTATATTTGAAAGTATGGGGTGAAGATCATCTCCAGCAGTATAAATACAAGAGCAACGAAGCCTATTACACCTTTGTCGCCCTCGACCCCAACAGAAGGCCACGTCCCGTTCCCGGGCTCATCGCGGAGACAGAAGAAGAAACGCGGTTGTATGAAGGCGCCCTTCGCAGAAGACAGCTGCGGCTGATCCTGGGCGGTAAACTAAAGCCGGAAGACGCTGGGGAGCTAAGAGCATTTTTTATGAAGAGCTGATCAGGCCGGTTGGGTTTTCCAGTGATGCGCTCCTTTCATCATAAAATCCTTGCTCTGCTCGATGGCATCCATGATGAGGGCAAGGATCTCCTCCGGTGGCGCCTCGTAGTTGATATCCAGCGGGGCCTTGAATGTGACGGATAAAAGCACCCCTTTCTTTTTAAATTTCAGACCTGTTTTATTAAAAGCCCTCCAGAAACCGCTGATCACCACAGGCACCACGACTGGCTTATTCTGCTTGATAATAAGCGCCGTGCCCTTTCTCCCCGGAGCGAAGGCTTTGGTAGTTCCCTGTGGGAAGGTGATCACCCAGCTGTCCTCGAGGGCGCGTGTGATCTTACGGGTGTCGGAAGGGTCCAATCCTCTCCTTACTTCCGTCCCTTTGTTGGTCCAGGTCCTTTTTACAGTCAGCGCTCCGGCCAGCGTAAAAAGACGGCTCACCCAGCTGCCTCGCATCGTTTCTTCCGCAGCCACATAATAGACATTGGTAAAAGGGTTCAGCAAATAGTAAGGGATCCCCAGCTTATTGTGCTTTCGCCATTTCACGGCGCAGAAAATATGAAGGAAAGTGATGACGTCGGCGAAATAGGTCTGGTGATTGCTGACAAAAAGAACATTTTTTTTCGGCAGGCGACGCAGATGCTCTGTGCCGCTTATTTTGAGGCGGTTCACGATCGTCAGTCCCGGATAAGATATAACGCCAACGATGGCGTACACCAGCTTACGGACAAGACGAATTCTTTTCAGACGGTCGCTCAATGTACTCATTCCCCAGGTTTAGTAGAAGTAAATCATCCCGAATGTACGGAAATGTTGCGACAGAAATCCTTACATCTCGTTAACTTTGCAGCCCTATGCAAGTGAACACAGTTATTTTTGATATGGATGGGCTGTTGATCGATTCTGAGCCCTATTGGCAGATAGCAGGCATGGAAACCCTGAAGGAGTATAATGTCACATTAGCGCCGGCACAGTACCATCATACCACAGGCCTGCGCACCCCGGAATGGCTGGATTACTGGTTTGGCTATTATGACATCCCCAAAGACAATATACAGCAGGCCGTGCAGGCCCTTCACGAAAATGTCTTTGAAAAGATCCGGGTAAACGCCGAAGCCCTGCCCGGTGTCGAACATATATTTCAATTCTTTAAACAAAGAGGGTTCCGCATCGGCCTTGCGACCTCCTCTCCCCTTTCCCTGGTGGACATAGTGACAAAAAAGCTGAACATCGGCCATTACCTGGACACCGCCACTTCCGCGGAGCACCTTCCTTTCGGCAAGCCCCATCCACAGGTGTATATGGATTGTGCCGCCGCCCTGGGCGCGCATCCCCTGGAATGTCTCTGCTTTGAAGACTCCTTCAACGGAATGATCGCCGCCAAAGCCGCACGTATGCGCTGTGTGGTCATTCCCGTTGCCGATCAACATGCACTGCCCAAATGGGGTGCGGCAGACTTAAAGCTGCATTCGCTTGAGGAATTCAACGACATGCAGTTACAAGACATAGAAAAGCCCCAGCGTTAGCTGGGGCTTTGTATTAAGCTTAATGATAGACCTTACTGCGCCGGCGTTTCTCCACCTTGCTGTCCCTTCTCTTCCTGCTTCAGCTTTTCCTTGATCGATGCTAAAGCGCCCAGATCTCCGAGTGTCGGCTTTTCCACCTTGCTCTGGATATTCTTGACGGCTTTGCGCGTCTTGTCAGCATCAGCACGAGCTTCCTTCTTGGCAGCTTCCTTCTCTTCCATCTTGCCTTGTTCCCACAGGCGGGTATGCGATAATACGATACGTTTTTCATTGCGATCGAACTCGATCACCATGAACTGTGCCGTTTCATCAGCGACTACCTGTTTGCCGTCTTCCTTGTTCAGGTGACGGTTGGGGGCGAAGCCTTCCAGACCGTAAGGCAGCTGTACGATAGCGCCCTTGTCATCCTTCCGGGTAACAGTGCCTTCATGGACAGATCCTACTGCGAAGGTTTCTTCCAGGGCATTCCAGGGATCTTCTTCGAGTTGTTTGTGTCCTAACTGCAGCTTGCGGTTGTCCTTGTCGATACCCAGGATCATCACGTCGATGTGTTGGCCGACCTTGGTGTATTCGGAAGGATGGTTAAAGCGTTTCAGCCAGCTGAGGTCGCTGATATGGATCATGCCACCGATGCCGGGAGCCAGCTCCACGAATACGCCATAGGGGGTGATGTTCTTCACCAGGCCGTTGTGGCGGCTGCCCTGCGGGAATTTGATCTCGATAGTATTCCAGGGATCTTCGCTGAGTTGCTTGATGGAAAGGCTCATCTTACGGGCATCCTTATCCAGGGTAACAACCTTGGCCTGGTGCTCGTCGCCCAGCTTGAAGAACTCCTTGGCGTTGATAGGGGTATTGGCCCAGGTAATTTCACTTACGTGTACCAGCCCTTCTACGCCAGGCATGATCTCCAGGAATGCGCCGTAATCTTCGATGTTCACAACCTTGCCTTTCACGATCTCACCTTCCTTGATGGTCTCAGGCAGCACATCCCACGGATGCGGGGTCAGCTGCTTCAAACCAAGGCTGATACGCTTCTTGCCGTCGTCGAAATCCAGTACTACCACCTGGAGTTTCTGGTCCAGCTTCAGCACTTCGCTCGGATGGCTGATACGGCCCCAGCTGATATCGGTGATATACAGCAGACCGTCCAGACCGCCCAGGTCCATAAAGGCGCCGAAGTCGGTGATATTCTTGATGGTACCTTCCAACACCTGGCCTTTCTCCAGCTTGCTGATGATCTCTGCACGTTGTGCTTCGATATCGCTTTCGATAAGGGCCTTGTGGGAAACTACGGCATTCTTGATCGCTTCGTTGATCTTCACTACCTTGAACTCCATGGTCTTGCCGACGAACTGATCGTAGTCGGTCACAGGCTTCACGTCGATCTGGGATCCGGGTAAGAATGTCTCCATTCCGAATACGTCGACGATCAGGCCACCCTTGGTCTTGCTGGTAACAGTACCGGTAACGACTTCGCCGGTCTTGTGTACTTCCACGATCTTTTCCCATGCACGGGTGATACGCGCTTGCTTGCGGCTCAGGTGCAGGTGACCTTCCCTGTCTTCCTTCTCCACAACCATTACTTCCACTTCATCGCCCGTCCTTAAGTTCGGGGTGTCGCGGAACTCATTCAGAGAGACGAGACCGTCGCTCTTGAATCCAATGTTCACTACCACGTCGGTCTTGGTCATGCCCACTACAAGGCCTTTCACCAGCTCACCATCAGTGATAGCTACGAATGTGTTGTCATACACCTGGTCGTACTTCTCTTTTTCCGCCTTGGTGTAAGCAGCAACATTGCGCTTGTCAATGCTCCAATCGAAATCATCGTGCGCAGTTTGCACGAACACAGGTTCTTTTTTTGTCGCTGTAGCCTCGGCAGTAGCAGTAGCCACTTCCGCAGTCTCCTGTCCTTCAGCGTTTGAGTTAACAATATTGTTTTCAGACATAATGTAAAACCCCGAGGTTTTTGTTCGGGGCTGCAAATATACGAAAAATTCAGGAAAAAACGCACTCAACACTGACTGAGAACCAATTACTTACAAAGCGACTCAGCAGTCACTTTTCATAGTCTTAGAATAAAATTCTCAAATTGGAACTATTTTCACAACTGAGAAAAAAATTATACCTTTACATTGATCAAATTGCGAAGGCATGAAAACATCATTGATCCTTAAACTATTAAAATATGGTCATCATTTCGAGACCAGTCCTTCGCGATTTCATAGCACGTTATCCGCTAAGCGCAAGCGCGCTGAACGAATGGTATATCAAAACGACAAAAAGTGACTGGGGACAATTCACAGACATCAAAAAGACCTGGAACAGTTGTGACGCCATCGGCAACGACAGGTACGTTTTCGACATAGCTGGCAATAATTACAGGTTGATCGCAATGATCCATTTTAAAAAAAGGACATTATATATCCGCCGGGTCCTGACCCACAAAGAATATGATGTGTTAAACAAAAAGGGGGAGTTAAATACGCTGTAACATATGGCAAAAAAGATCAACAACAAACAGCAGTACTACGTTGCAATGGCCGAGATCGAAAGCTATCTGCAGAAGGGGTTCTCACATCTGACGCAAGCCGAAGAAGATCATTTGGCAGAACTTTCCAAAGCCGTAGAAGCTTGGGAGCTTAAAGAGTATCCCATGCCTATGCAGCCCTCATTTCCGGATATACTGATCTACATCATGCAATTCAAACGTTATTCCCAATCGGAGCTGTCTGAAGATCTCTCCATCTCAAAGTCCTTACTGTCCGAGATCCTGAACGGGAAAAAACAGCCCAACCTCAACATCGTGGTCAGCCTCCACAAGAAATTTGGCATCGACGCGAATGTCTTACTGGAAAGTGTATCTCATTGATATAATTCAAACCTGCTTACTCCGACCACCCAGCAATCCTTTTCTGAAAGGTCCACAAATGCCCGTACGGGTCCGCCACCGTCCCCTGCCGTAATCCATAAAAATAATCCTGCATGGGATGCGCTTCCTTCCCACCTGCCGCCAGTGCCCTCGCCATCAATGCATCCGGATCAGGCACAAAGATCACCAGCTCCACCGTTGTCCCTTTCACACTTTCCGGACTGCGTCCCTGCTGCCCCGGCATCTCCTCATGAAGGTAGAACCCGGCGCCTTCCAACATCAGCTCCGCCACATGAATGCTTCCATCATCATTGGAATAGCGTTTCAATTCCACCACGCCAAAAGCATCCTTATAGAATTGCAGCGCCGACGCCAGCACGCGCAGCGTCAGAGAAGGCGCAAAAGAAGCCTTCCCTGTTTCTGGTTGATTGCTCATATATCAAGGTTTAAAGTGCGCCGTTGCCCGCGATCGTTTTCGCCGCAATCCATCCGCTCGTCCACGCATGCTGAAAATTAAACCCACCCGTCACTCCATCCACATCCAATATCTCCCCTGCGAAAAAAAGTCCGGGCGCCTTTCTGCTCTGCATCGTCGACGGATCAACTTCAGCCAGTCTAACACCTCCTGCCGTGACAAACTCTTCCTTAAAGGTAGTCTTTCCACTCACCGGAAACGCTCCCGCAGCAAGGAAACTCACCAGCTTGTTTGCCTCCTTCGCCGGCAGATCTGACCATCTCAGGTCGCCACGCACACCACTTACTTCCAGCGCATATTCCCACAACCGCGCCGGCAGGGCAAAAGGATTTTTCGACGCCACCTTTTGAGCCGCCCATTCAAAACGCACCTGCTGCAACCGCTCACGTACCTGCTGCTCGGAAAGCTCACCCGTCCAGTTCACCAGCGCCGTAAACTTATACTCGTTCACTGCCAGCTCCCGGGCGCCCCAGGCAGACAGACGCAGCACCGCCGGCCCGCTCATCCCCCAATGCGTTATCAAAAGAGGCCCCTTCTCCTGCAGCTTCGAACCCGCTATCTTCACCCTGGCCTCAGGCACCGACAGCCCCATCAGCTTTGTGATCCCATTACCCGGCATGTTAAATGTAAAAAGAGAAGGCACCGGGTCCTCGATAGTATGACCCAGCGCGCGGATCCACTCGAATGACGCTGACTTGGGGTAGCCGCCGCACGCAATACACACCGCATTCGCCTCCAGCACCTGCCCGCTCGCCAGATGCACACGAAAACCACCCGCACCCGCTTCACGCATCTCCACCCGCACCACCTCCGCATGCATCCGTATATCCACCCCCTGAACGCCCGCTTCACTCATCAAACAATCGATGATGGTCTGAGATGAATTGCTGATGGGGAACATGCGTCCGTCCGACTCCGTATGCAGCTCCACGCCCCGCTCCGCAAACCACCGTATCGTATCGCTGGTAAAGAACTGATGAAAAGCCTTCCGGACAAATTGCCCGCCACGCGGATACTTCTTCATCATCTCTCCGATGTCATAACAGGCATGCGTGACATTACAGCGTCCGCCCCCACTGACCTTTACTTTGCTGAGCAGTTTACCGGTCTTTTCCAGGACGATCACCTGCAGGGAAGGATCGATACGGGCGGCGTTAACGGCGCAGAAGATGCCCGCAGCGCCACCACCGATGACGACCAGTCGTTTGTCCTTGGTTTGCATAACCCGGTCTTAAAAATTATTAATATTCCTACTGAGGCTGCACCAGCACAGGTGCATCCTGTGCGGTGAAAAGATGAGGGTTCCCCTTCTCGGCCGCTTCGATGATGCTGTAGTCCGACAGGATATCGGCCTTGCCTTTTTGGATGGCCACATCATGTTCGAAATGAACGGAAGGTTGATGATCGGTCGTCCGTACTGTCCAGCCGTCCCTTTCCGTGTACACTTCCTTTTTCCCGAGGTTGATCATGGGCTCGATGGCCAGTACAAGCCCTTCTTTCAGCTTGGCGCCCGTACCGCGCCTCCCATAGTTAGGCACCTGTGGCTCCTCGTGCAGATGCTTGCCGAGACCATGTCCCACCAGTTCACGGACGACCCCATATCCATATTTTTTTTCGGTATGCTCCTGTATAGCAAAGGAGATATCCCCTACCCGGCCGCCCGCTACCGCTTTCTCGATGCCTTTATAAAGGGATTCCTTGGTCACGCGTATCAGCTGCATGATCTCCGCACCGGGATCGCCGATGGCGAAAGTATAGGCATGGTCGCCATGCCAGCCATTCTTGATCACACCGATATCAACGGAGATGATATCCCCGGCCTGCAGCGCACGTTCGTTAGGAAACCCGTGCACCACCACGTCGTTGACGGAGATGCAGGAATTGAAAGGATAGCCCCGGTAATTGAGGAAAGAAGGTATTCCCCCATTGTCCCGGATATATTCAGCAATGAGTTGATCCAGCTGCAGGGTAGTTATGCCTGGCTTGAGTACTTTGGCCACTTCTGTCAGCGTCCTGCTGACGAGCAGGGCGCTTTCTCTCATTGATGCTATTTCTGATGGACTCTTGTAATGGATCATAAATTCGTCTGATATTGAAAAAACCTGTCCAGCGTTAGCCTGGACAGGTTTGCTTATAAAGGTTTCTTACTATCGTTATATCACAGCGCTCGACACCGATGACTGCCGTCCCTGGATCCTTCCACTCTTCATCAGACCATCATACTGACGCATCAACAGCTGCGTTTCGATCTGCTGGAGAGAGTCGAGGATGACACCCACCATGATCAGCAGGGAGGTGCCGCCAAAGAAGGAAGCAAAGCCCTGTGTGATACCCAGGCGCTGCGCAAAGCCGGGCAGGATACCGACCACAGCCAGCAGAAAAGCGCCGGGCAGCGTGATCCTATCCATGACAGCGCCGATATAATCCGCCGTAGGCTGGCCCGGTTTAACACCAGGGATAAAGCCGTTATTGCGTTTCAGGTCTTCCGCTATCTGCTTGGGATTGAAAATAAGTGCTGTATAAAGGAACGTAAATCCGATAACGATCACCGCATAGACGATCATATGGACGAAGTCCCGGGGGTCGGAGAATACCTTCGCGATACCCTTGGTGGTTTCGAAGTTGGCGAAGATCGTCGGCAGGAACATGATGGCCTGCGCGAAGATGATCGGCATAACACCGGCGCTGTTCACCTTCAGGGGAAGGAACTGGCGGGCGCCTCCAAACTGGCGGTTGCCCACGATCTGCTTGGCGTAGTTCACCGGTACCTTGCGGACTCCCTGGATCAGGATGATAAGGCCCATGATGATGGCTACCAGCACGCTGCATTCGATGACGAATTTCAGGATGCCGCCGGTGCCTTCCGCAAATTTGGCATTCCATTCATCATGGACGCTGCGGGGCAGACGTGCCAGGATACCCACCATGATGATGAGAGAGGTACCGTTACCAAGACCCTTATCCGTTATCTTCTCACCCAGCCACATGACGAACAGGGTGCCTGCAGTCAGCACGATGGGAGTGGTCAGCCAGAAATATGCGCTGAAAGAATCGATGATGGCGTCCTTACCCAGCCCTTTCAGGTAGGTGACATACGCATATGCCTGTACGAAGGTGACGATCACCGTCAGATACCGGGTCCATTGGTTGATCTTCTTCTGCCCGCTGGCGCCTTCCTTCTGCACTTTCTGCATCTGAGGGATGAGAATGGTCATCAGCTGCATGAAGATAGAGGCAGAGATATAAGGCATGATACCAAGGGCGAGAATGGAAGCCTGGGAGAAGGCGCCGCCGGAAAAGGCGTCGATAAGTCCCAGCGCTCCGCTCTTGGCGCTGCTGAGGGCGCTAAGCCTGTTTGGGTCGATACCGGGCAGCACAATATAAGTCCCGAAGCGGTATACGAATATCAGGGACAGTGTGACGATGATCTTTGACTTCAGATCGTCAATGCTCCAGATATTTTTAAGCGTTTGAATAAGTTTCTTCACGGAACAATCTAATTTTTGGGTTCTCTGAGCAATGCAAAAAAGACGCATGGCAGATGCGTCTATGCAAGGTACATAAAAATTACTTCAGAATTTCTATCGTCCCGCCGGCTCCTTCGATGGCAGCTTTGGCCTTTTCGCTGACCGCATTGACCTTGAAGGTCAATTTAGCTTTCAGCTCGCCGTTGCCAAGGACCTTAACCAGGTCGTTCTGACCGATTAATCCGTTGATATACAAGTTCTCAGGAGAGAATTCAGAGATGCCGTACTTTTCTGCCAGCTGTTCTATCTGGCCCAGGTTGAATACTTTATATTCCACCCGGTGGATATTGTTGAATCCGCGTTTGGGCAGCCTTCTCTGGATGGGCATCTGGCCGCCTTCATGGGCCATTTTGCGCTGATAGCCGGCACGGCTCTGTCCACCCTTGTTACCTTTTGTAGAAGTTCCGCCTTTACCGGAAGCTTCACCGCGGCCTAAACGTTTTTGCTTATGTGTGGCGCCTTTGGCGGGCCTGATCGTGTGTAAGTTCATTTTACCTGATTTTTACTTAACGGGGAATCTCCCCTCGCTTATTAAAATATAGTTTCCTCCGGCCCTCAGACCGTAGTCGCGGACTACTTCACTTCTTCCACGGTCACCAGGTGCTCCACTTTACGGACCATACCCAGTATCTGCGGAGTAGCTTCCACTTCTTTGGTGGCGTTCATCTTGTTGAGACCAAGCGCTTTCAAGGTCAGTTTCTGACGCTCGGGCCGGTCAATGCCGCTCTTAACTTGTGTTATCCTGATCTTTGCCATAGCTTCTTAGTTTGGGGTAAGTTTACCCGTTGAAAACTTTCTTTAATGAAATATGACGCGTCCTCGATACATTGATGGGCTCTCTCAGCAGCGCCAATGCCCTGAATGTAGCCTTCACCACGTTATGCGGGTTTGCACTGCCCAAAGACTTAGCCAATACGTCCGTTACACCGGCGCTTTCCAGGACAGCACGCATGCTGCCTCCGGCGATCACACCCGTACCATGAGCGGCGGGCTTGATCAATACCTTGGCGGCGCCTTCCTTGGCCAGCTGATCATGAGGGATAGTACCATGCATGACCGGCACCTTTATCAGGTTCTTCTTCGCATCTTCGATCCCCTTGGTGATGGCTTCCTGTACTTCCTTGGCCTTACCCAGACCATGGCCGACAACGCCATTCTCGTTACCGACTACCACCAATGCAGAGAAGCTGAATGCACGGCCACCCTTGGTTGTCTTTACCACGCGATTGATCGCAACCACCTTTTCCTTCAGTTCCAGATCGCCGGCTTTAACTCTGTTTAAGATTACTTTTGCCATTGTAGTTATTTACGAATGCTCTGTGTTTATGTATTTGTTTAAAAGATCAGACCGCCTTCGCGGGCGCCTTCTGCCACGGCTTTTACACGGCCATGGTACAGGTTGCCGCCACGATCGAAAATGACGTCTTTCAGACCCAGCTCACTGGCCTTCCGGGCGATCGCCTGTCCTACCAGCTTGCTTTTTTCTACTTTGGGCACCTTTTGGGCGGCGATATCCTTGTCCCTGGAAGAGGCGGCAGCAAGGGTCTTGCCTTCGCCGTCGTCGATCAGCTGCACATAGATGTCGCTGTTGCTCCTGAACACCGACAACCTCGGCTTCTGAGAGGTTCCGATGATCTTCTTACGGATACCGAACCTGATCTTTTGTCTTCTTTCTAATTTCGTCGTAGCCATTGTTATTTATTTAGCAGCCCTGATTCCAGCCAGGACCTTGTTACTCTTAATTAAACCTTACTCATAGCTCGCAGCTCACGGCTCGCAGCTATTACTTGCCAGCAGCCTTACCAGCCTTCTTGCGAACGACCTCACCCACATAACGCACACCCTTTCCTTTGTACGGCTCAGGCTTACGCAGGCCGCGGATCTTGGCGGCCACCTGGCCGATCAGCTGCTTGTCTGAACCTTCCAGCGATATAATAGGGTTCTGCCCTTTCTCCTGGGATGTAGCCAGCTTCAGCTCCTTGGGGATCTCGAAAATGATGTTGTGAGAATATCCAAGGGCCAGGTCCAGGATATTACCCTGGTTGGAAGCCTTGAAACCTACACCGATCAGTTCCAGCTGCCGCTTGTATCCATCAGTCACACCTTTCACCATATTGGCGGCCAGGCTGCGATAAAGACCATGCAGGGCACGGTGACGGATCTGGTCGGTAGGACGGACGAATTCGAGCTCGCCTTCCTTTACTTCCACTTTGATATCGCGGTCGATCTCCTGCTTCAATTCCCCTTTAGGGCCTTTTACTACCAGGACATTATCCGATCCTACAGTTACAGTTACTCCCTTGGGAAGTGCTACCGGCTTTTTACCTATACGAGACATAGTATTATACTTTGTAGTTATTTATTATTGTTTCGGTCGCCGGCCGGTCAGCCTGTATAGGACGGGCTTAATGTGCCTGACGCCGTTATCAGTTAATATACGTAGCAAAGAACTTCTCCGCCTACATTCTGCACCTTTGCTTCCTTGTCCGTCATCACCCCTTTGGAAGTGGAGATGATCGCTACACCAAGACCGTTCTTTACACGCTTGAACTCAGCAGGGCTGGCATATGTACGCAGACCCGGACGGCTAACCCTCTCTAAGGTTTTGATCGCCGGCTCTTTCGTGGAAGGATCATACTTCAAAGCGATCTTGATCACGCCTTGCTTGCTGTCATCCTCGAACTTATACTTCAGGATATAGCCTTTGTCGTAAAGGATCTCGGTCATGCGTTTCTTCAGGTTGGAAGCAGGTATCTCCACGATACGGTGATTCGCCATCTGCGCATTACGGATTCTTGTCAGAAAATCTGCTATTGGATCAGTAACCATTGTTTATACTTAATTATACGTTTTCAAAAATTATTTACAATGCGATATCCAATGATATCTTGCCGGAACTACCAGCTTGCCTTTCTCACACCCGGGATCTTACCCTGCAGCGCCATGTCACGGAAGATCACCCTGGAGATCCCGAAATAACGGATATAACCCCTGGGGCGGCCCGTCAACTGACAACGATTCTTCAACCTCACCGGGGATGCATTCCTCGGAAGAAGGTCAAGTGCCTTGTAATCACCGGCGGCTTTTAAAGCGGCGCGCCTTTCAGCATATTTAGCTGACAGCGCTTCCCTTTTCCTTTGTCTAGCCTTAACTGACTCTTTAGCCATGTTTTATTTCATTTTAAATTTGAAAGCAATTTATTGATCCTTCTTTACGCCACGGAAGGGCATGCCCAGCTCTTTCAACAGCTCGAATGCTTCTTCATTGGTGCCGGCAGTGGTCACAAAAGTGATGTCCATACCAGTGATCTTGTTCACCTTGTCGATATCCACCTCGGGGAAGATGATCTGCTCGGTGATACCCAGCGTATAGTTGCCACGGCCATCGAAAGATTTCTCGTTCACACCCTTGAAGTCCCTTACACGGGGCAGGGCAGTCGATACCAGACGGTCCAGGAACTCATACATCTTCTCGCCGCGAAGGGTCACACGCGCACCGATGGGCATGTTCTTACGCAGCTTGAAGTTGGAGATATCCTTCTTCGACTGGGTGGTGACGGCTTTCTGACCGGTGATCAGTGTCAGCTCGTCCACAGCTACTTCCACCAGCTTCTTATCCGTTACAGCGCCATTGACGCCGCGGTTAAGACATATTTTTTCAAGTCTCGGCGCCTGCATGATGCTGCCGTAGCCGAACTTCTTCATGAGGGCAGGTACAACTTCTTTCTTGTACTTGTCTGCCAGACGCGGAGTGTATTTTGCAGTACTCATTTGATAACCTCCCCTGATTTTTTAGAAACACGAACTAATTTTCCGTTCTCCCTGGAACGCTTGACCTTGGTAGCACCGCCGCTCTTGGCATCCCACAACAGTATGTTGGAGATGTGGATGGGAGCTTCCTTCTTTACAATGCCACCCTTGGTGTTCTGCGCAGAAGGCTTGGTATGCTTGGTAACGATGTTCACCCCTTCGACCAGGACCTTGGCTTCATCCGGGAAAACTTCCAGGACCTTACGGGCCTTCTTGGGGTCCTTATCGTCTCCGGTGATAACGACTACGTTGTCACCTTTCTTGATATTAAACTTGGGTTTGAATCTGTTGCTCATTTTATTTTGTTTTTCCTCCACCAGGGCGGAGAATTTAGCCATGTTATTTACAGTACTTCAGGCGCCAGGGAGATGATCTTCATATATCCCTTGTCACGCAGCTCCCTTGCTACAGGTCCGAAGATACGTGTGCCGCGAGGCTCATCGGACGTATTCAGCAATACCACCGCATTGTCGTCGAAGCTGATATAGCTGCCGTCCTTACGACGTAATTTTTTCTTGGTACGGACGATCACCGCTTTGGCGACAGTGCCTTTCTTAATCCCACCTGAAGGCAATGCATCTTTTACAGTGACAACGATCTTATCGCCGATGCCGGCATAGTCCTGTCCGCTATTGCCCAGTACCCGGATGCACAATACTTCCTTGGCACCACTGTTATCAGCTACATTCAATCTGCTTTCTTGCTGAATCATTTTGTTAGCTTTTATCTCCATCCGCCCGCAGGCGCATGGAATTTATAATTAATACTGTGTATTCCTTATTTCGCCTTTTCTACGACTTCCACCAGGCGCCACCGCTTGGTCTTGCTCAGCGGACGGGACTCCATGATCCTTACAATGTCCCCGGGAGTGCACTCATTCTTTTCATCATGAGCGTGGAAGCTGGTAGTTTTCTTTACGAACTTACCATAGATAGGGTGCTTCACTTTCCTTTCAACAGCCACAGTGATGGTTTTATCCATCTTATTGCTCTTCACCACCCCGATCCTCGTTTTGCGCAAATTTCTTTCAACCATTGTTTTTGCTTTTTGCTTTTATTGACGGTCCCGCGGCCCTTAAGGACGGGATCATTTATGTTTTTTACGCCTTGACAGTTTTCTGGGCCAGGGCAGTCTTCAGCCGGGCTACGTCCTTTCTCAAAGAGCGAATGCTCATCGGGTTTTCCAGCGGTGAAATGGCATGCGCGAATTCCAGCTTCTTCAGGCGCAGCTCATCTTCCTGGATACGGGCTTTAAGATCCGCTTCATTCAGGTCCTTCAGGCTACTTACGAAATCAATTCTCTTTGACATTTTATAAACTTTTTACTGTTCCTTTAATTTTTTCCTCGCAAGCGAGGGGCCAGCCACGCGGACCTCCGGTCCTCCTGATCTAATGTCGGCCTTTCGGGCAGCCGACCTCTGGTCGGCTAGGCTACGACGTCCCGGCGCACGATGAACTTCGTCTTGATCGGCAGCTTCTGTGCAGCCAGCTCCAGGGCTTCCTTCGCTACAGCCATGGGAACACCGTCGGCTTCGAAAAGGATACGACCCGGCTCCACCACCGCAGCCCAGTATTCAGGGTTACCTTTACCTTTACCCATTCTCACTTCCTGTGGCTTCTTGGTAATTGGCTTGTCGGGGAAAACGCGGATCCACACATTCCCTTCACGTTTCATCGCACGGGTCAGGGCCTGACGGGCGGCCTCCAGTTGGCGGTTTGTCAGCCAGATCGCTTCCAGCGATTTCAAAGCATACGAACCAAAGGAGATAGTGTCGCCTCTTTTAGCCGTCTCACGGATGCGGCCTTTTTGTCCTTTCCTATGCTTTGATCTTTTGGGTTGTAACATCTTGAATTATTTTCGAGATTATTCTTATATCTTTTTTTACTTGGGTTTTAGCTGGGAGGCCCTGATTAATGCCTTCCGCCTCCGCCGCCTCTTCCACCACCGCCGCCTCTGCGATCTCCACCGCCTCCGCCGCCTCTGCGCTCACCACCACCGCCGCCGCCCCTGCGGTCGTCACGATGTCCGCCATGACCATGATCACCTTCCCTTCTCTCCCTGCGGTCGCTGACATCGGTCTTGCCTCCGACGAAATTCGGGTTCAGGTCCCTCTTGGCCAGTACTTCACCCTTACAGATCCATACTTTGATACCGATCTTTCCGTACACGGTCAGCGCAAATACATTCGCATAATCGATATCCATACGGAGGGTATGCAGCGGCGTCCTGCCTTGCTTGATCTCCTCGGTACGGGCGATCTCGGCGCCGCCCAAACGGCCGGCAACTTTTATCTTGATACCTTCGGCACCCATACGGAGCGCAGAAGCAATGGCCATCTTGATGGCACGCTTGTAGTTGATACGGTTCTCTATCTGGCGGGCAATGGTGTCCCCCACGATATTGGCATCCAGCTCAGGACGACGGATCTCCAGGATATTGATCTGGACATCATCCTTGCCGGTCAGCTTCTTCAGCTCTTCCTTGATACGGTCTACCTCACCACCGCCTTTGCCGATGATGATACCAGGCTTGGAAGTGTGTATCGTCACGATCAGCTTATTCAGCGTACGCTCGATAACGATCTTCGCAATCCCACCCTTATTGATACGGGCGTTCAGGTAGGTTCTGATCTTGTTGTCCTCGATCAACTTGGTAGCATAATCTTTCTTGCTGCCGTACCAGTTGGATTCCCAACCACGAATGATCCCTAACCTGGCCCCGATAGGATTTGTTTTCTGACCCATATTATCGTTTAATAAGTTTTATCAATTTATTTTTGAATCCACGATGATCGTTACGTGATTGCTGCGCTTGCGAACACGGTAACCGCGGCCCTGAGGAGCCGGACGCATACGCTTCAACGTCCTGCCGCCATCCACGAACACCGTCTTCACGATCAGGCTTGCATCAGCCGCGCTCTTTCCTTCATTCTTCTGTTCCCAGTTCTTTACTGCAGACCACAACAGCTTATGCAGCGGTGTGGAGGAATGCTGAGGATGATGCTCGAGTAAAGCCAGCGCTTTCTCAACATTCAGACCACGGATCTCATCGGCCAGTAAACGCATCTTACGGGGCGACGTCGGGTTATTTCTCAATTTGGCTACTGCTTCCATATTTTCTATTTATGGTCTGCGGTTAGTACCCGCAAACTATTTTAGGCGATCTTTTTAGATGAGTGTCCTTTGAAGTTACGGGTAGGGGCAAACTCTCCCAGCTTGTGACCTACCATGAACTCCGTTACATACACGGGAATGAATTTATTACCGTTGTGTACAGCCAGTGTGTGGCCTACGAAGTCCGGAGTGATCGTACTACGACGGCTCCAGGTCTTGATAACCCCTTTCTTAGCCGTGCCATCATTGATAGCCAGGATCTTGTCTTCAAGATTCGCGTCTACGTAAGGACCTTTTTTAATTGAACGAGCCATAATTACTATTTAAATTATTTCGCTAATTTTTTACCGTTTTTGCGCTGGATGATCATCTTGTCGCTGCCCTTACCCTTCTGACGGGTCTTCAGACCGCGGGAGTACTGTCCGTTCCTGCTGCGAGGCTGACCACCGGAGGCCTTACCTTCACCACCACCCATCGGGTGATCGACTGGGTTCATGGCCACACCACGGTTCCTCGGCTTGATGCCTCTCCACCTGTTCCTGCCGGCCTTACCCATGCTCTGCAGGCTATGATCGCTGTTGGATACAACTCCTACAGTAGCATAACAGTTGATCAATACCTTCCTCAATTCACCGCTGGGCATCTTCAGCACAGCATATTTTTCTTCCTTGTTGGTCAGCTGAGCGGAAGTACCGGCGCTGCGCACCAGCTTGCCACCCTGACCAGGCTGCATTTCAATGTTGTGTACATTCGTACCCAAAGGCATGTTCTTCATCTGAAGCGCATTTCCTACTTCAGGAGCAACGCTGTCTCCGGAAAGTACGGTTCCCCCTACCTGCAGGCCCTGGGGAGCCAGGATATATCGCTTTTCACCATCTGCATAATGCAGCAGGGCGATAAAGGCCGTACGGTACGGATCATATTCGATAGAGGCTACCGTACCGGGGACTTCCTTCTTGCTTCTCTTGAAGTCGATGATACGGTACATCTTCTTGTGACCGCCGCCCATGTAACGCATCGCTCTCCTGCCCTGCACGTTCCTTCCGGCAGTAGACTTTACCTTTTCCAGCAATGACTTTTCCGGCGTGTCAGATGTTATCTCGGCATAAGCATTCCCGATTCTCCAGCGGGTGCCGGCGGTCATCGGTTTGTATTTTTTCAGTGCCATGTCTTTTCTTTTATAGCGAACTTATCAGCGTCGCGAACTATTATTGATTAATGTTATTAGATAGCGGCGTACAGGTCGATCGTTTCACCTTCCGATACGGTTATCATCGCCTTCTTATAGGCAGGCTTGCGGCCCTGAACATAACCGGCCTTTGTAAAGCGGGTCTTGTTCTTTCCCGGTACTACGGAAGTATTGACATCGATCACAGTCACTCCGTAGAAATCTTCCACGGCCTTCTTGATCTCGAGCTTGTTGGCCTTGCGATTGACACGGAAAGCATACCTTCTCAGCTTATCCTGCTGGGAGTTCGCCTTTTCTGTCAGTATCGGTTTTACTAGAACTTCAGAGAGTTTCATATCTCAAATTTTCGAATGATCAATTATTTTACTTCTTCAGCCGTGTCGTCAGCAAAAACCTTGGCGGCCGTTTCAGACAGCACCAGCACTTCCGCATTGACAATATCGTACGTATTCACATCCGCCAGCAGCACACCCTCAACAGTAGGCACATTGCGCAGGCTCAGGAAAAGATTCTCGCCTTCATCAGGCAGTACGAACAGCACTTTCTTGCCGGCTACATTCAGGCTCTTCAGCGCGTCGGTGAATTGCTTGGTCTTCGGAGTGTCCAGCTTGATGTCTTCCACTACGACGATGGCATTGCCCTTCGCCTTATGGGCCAGCGCCGACATCTTGGCCAGGTCCTTCACCTTACGGTTCAGCTTGAAATCATAATCGCGGGGCTTGGGGCCGAAAATGGTACCACCACCCTTGTACAAAGGGTTACGGAGATTACCCTTACGGCTGCCGCCCGTGCCCTTCTGACGATGCAGTTTCTTGCTGGAACCCTGCACCTCCATACGTGTCTTTACTTTATGCGTTCCCTGACGCTGTGCGGCCAGGTATTGCTTGACGGCCAGGTAGATCACGTGGTCATTCGGCTCGATCCCAAAGATCTCTTCCGGTAATTCCACCGTTCTGCCGGTCTTCTTTCCTTGTATATTTAAAACGTCTGCTTGCATGATAATTGGCTTAAAAATTACTTCAGTTTACTTCTGAACAAATACGATTGAACCAATATGGCCGGGTACCGACCCGCTTACCAGGATATAATTCTTTTCAGCAAAGATCTTCACAACTTTCAGGCTCTTCACCTTTACACGGTCACCGCCCATACGGCCGGCCATGCGGACACCCTTCATAACGCGGCTGGCGTCAGAAGAGTTACCCAACGAACCCGGAGCGCGCTGACGGTCATGCTGACCGTGAGACTGCTCGCCCACACCATGGAATCCATGACGCTTAACGACACCCTGAAAACCTTTACCTTTCGAAGTACCCACGACTTCTACTTTCTCACCTTCGGTAAAGATGTCCACGGTGATGGAATCACCAAGGTTCTTTTCTATGGAATAATTGCGGAATTCTTTTACAAACTGTTTCGGGGAAGTGTTGGACTTGGCGAAGTGATTTTTTTCTGCTGCAGTAGTGTGCTTTTCTTTCTTTTCGCCGAATGCTAATTGAAGGGAAGTGTAACCATCAGACTCCTGGGTCTTGACCTGCGTCACCACACAGGGACCCGCTTCAATGATCGTACAAGCTGTTTGCTTGCCGTCAGGACTGAAGATGCTGGTCATCCCGATTTTTTTTCCAATAATGCCTTTCATTTCTTTAAAAAATTTATGCCATCGGGTATGAGGACAGCTTTAGACATACTGTTTGGCCTTAGGCCGGATCTGCCCCACCCCTTTCGGTCAGCGGACATATCCTGGCATTACAGCATCGGTCTTATAACTTCAATCCCCTCGTTTGCAGCCGACCTTTTCTTTGCGTCACACTTCGCCCGCCTTGTGCGGGTCCGGAGCGACAGAAGTACCGGCAGTAAACAAACCCTGAATGGCTTGTTCATATGTACCCTGACACTGCTCGCGCAGCTATCAGAGCGTTTACTGAGTTTAATGATCCATCTCTTTTGAAGATGGCCACAATCCAGCGCTGCTTTATCCCGGCAGTGCCGGAAGTTTGCAGATGGATATATAAAGAGCTTAAAATTCTGTTCTGTCGTTCGATCCTGCCAGAAGCGAATATTCGCCGCCGAAAGATCAAACACCGCCTCAGGCGGGACTAACGGACTCCGTCACGCCTTGATCTCAACATCCACACCGGAAGGCAGATCCAGCTTCGACAACGCATCCACCGTCCTGGAAGAGGACGTATAAATGTCCAGCAAACGCTTGTGCGTATGCAGTTGGAACTGCTCACGGGCCTTCTTGTTTACGTGGGGCGAACGCAGCACGGTAAAGATCTTCTTCTTAGTAGGTAAAGGAATAGGACCTGTTACCACTGCACCCGTACTGCGGACGGTTTTCACGATCTTTTCAGCGGATTTATCCACCAGATTGTGATCGTAAGACTGTAATTTGATTCTGATTCGTTGAGACATAAGCCAAATCCCATTTTTTCGAATGGGATGCAAAGGTATGCATTACTTCGACTTCACCCAAAGATTTAATATACTTTTTTAAAATCTCGCGCTTTAGCGCGGACCACCCGGACAATGTTCTTTCAAATAGCTGGTATACAAGGTCGAAAGATGCTTCCTCGTCCCCTCCCCCTCGAAGATCCCATGGCTCCTGTTGGGATACGGCATGAACTGGAACACCTTATTGTACCTGATCAGCGTATTCAACAGCATCTCCGCATTCTGGTAATGCACATTGTCATCACCCGTCCCGTGAATATATAAAAGGCTGCCTTTCAAACCTTTGGCATAGGTAATAGGCGATCCGTTCACAAAATCCTCCCGGTTCTCCTGCGGTATCCCCATATATCGCTCCTGGTAGATATTGTCATAGCACAGCTGGTTGTCCACAGCCGCAATGGCGATCCCCGTCTTGTAGATCTCCGGATACTGGAACAGGAGGTTCAGCGTGCTGGACCCGCCGCCGCTCCAGCCCCATACGGCAATACGGCTGGTATCCACAAAAGGCCATTTCAGGATCTCCGTGGCGGCCATCGCCTGGTCCCGGATGTTCAGCCGGCCAATGTTCCGGTAGATCGACTTCCGCCAGGTCCGTCCCTTCGGAGCCGGCGTGCCCCGGTTCTCCACGCTGATATAGATATACCCATCCGCAGCCAGGCTGCCGGCATACAGGAAATTCAGACCGGCGCCGCTCTCATCCTTTACAGTCTGCGCGGCAGGCTCCCCATACACATAGAACAGCACTGGATATTTCTTCGTGCTGTCGAAATTGTCTGGCTTCACCATCCATCCGTCCATATCCACCCCATCCACGGTCTTCACATGGAAGAACGTTACTCTTTTTTTACTTTCCGACGCCTTCACCATGGCGGCGATATCCACCGCGCCCCCGGCACTGGCAATGGATCGATGCAAAGGAAGACTGACCCATTCCTGCGCATCTTCCGTATTCGCATTCCCGAAATTATGCAATGCATACTGCGCACCAGGGGCAATATCATATTCATGGGTGCCGGGCTGATCCGCGGGCGTCACCCGTTCCGGCTTGCCCTTCCCGTCCAGTTTGGTGCGATAGAGATATTGCTGGGTGGCATTCTCCGGGGAAGCCATGAAATAAACATAATTGGTCTTCTCATCTATCCGCTCGATATTGATGATGTCATAGTTGCCTTTCGTCACCAGGACCTCTTTTTTCCCATCCCGGCTGAGCCGGTAGATATGGCGCCAGCCGTCCTTTTCGGACACCCAGATGAATTCCTTGCCTCCATTCAGCCAATCCCAGCCTGCCACTACCCCCTCTGCCCAGGCGCCCTTACAATCGATCCAGGCGCTGTCATGTTCCTCATACAACAGGGACGTCTCGCCCGTGGCAATATTGCCGAGGAAGATCCTGCTTTCATTCTGCTTCCGGTTCAGCTGCTGAAGGATCAGCTCACTGCTGTTAGCAGCCCATTCCATCCTCGGCAGATAAGTATTTTGCGGATCGCCGGGTATATTCATCCATTTGGTATCACCGCCTGCAATATCCACCACCCCTATCTTGTAGGGCGAGGGTGACTCCCCTACCTTGGGATATTCCACAGGTATTACAAAAGGATAAATGGAATCCGTCGTATTCAGCATGAGATAATCCCTGATCTTGTTGGCGTCGATCTGCCAGTAGGCAATATGGCGGCTGTCGGGGCTCCAGCGAAAACCATCACGGCAGTCCAGCTCTTCTTCATATACCCAGTCGAAAGTACCATTGATAAGCTTGCGGGTGCCATTGGTAGTGGTAAGGCATTTAGCCTCCCCCGAAGCAAGGTCCTCCACGTACACATTATGCTCGCTGGTATAAGCCACCTTCGTACCATCGGGAGAGAATTTGGCGAACATAAGCGAAGATGCCGGCCGGTCCTTTCCCACCCGTTTGAATGTCTTTGCGCCAAGATCATACACCCAGTAATCCCCCCGCGTATTATAGCGCCATACCCTTTTGGTATTAGTGTAGATCAATATCTTCCCGCCGTCTGTGGAAAAGCTGAAATTCCGCACCTGGACAGGCCTTCCTTCACCGGACGGCGTCAGGTCGGTCCTGGTGACGACCACGGTCTCCTTATTAGCAGGCAGCTCTACCCGTACAATATCGCCCCCCTTTTCAGTGTAGAAGGAATTCCCCTCTTTTGCCCATTTCAATTTGCTGGAACCCGGCTGCGCTTCGACACCAATACCTGCCAATAACGACACGAAAACCAAAAACATCCTGACGGAAAAAGACATATGCTCTATTTTTTAGGCGCGGAAATTACATAAAAAAAATGGTCATCACTGGCTAACCAATGACGACCTTATGCATTATTTTAACCTCTTTTGCTTAGCGCCTCCGCCAATGACCGGGGATCCAACGCCAGCCCCTGCGTTCCTGTACCCAACGGCCGGGGATCCACACCGCTCCGGGACGGGGAGGAGCCACCCAATGTCCGCCCACTGCTACATAACGTCCACCCCTGTATTCCCAGTCTTCCTCGATCCAGACATGCCTGGGGCTGGGAGCAACGGGGCGTACCACCGGCGCAAAGGTCGGCCGGACCGTGACATATACCTGGGCCGATGCGGTAGAAGTTGCAAAGGAAGCGCCGATCGCCATCATCGCGATAATGGCCAGTTTAAATAGATTCCTGTTCATACGCTGATTTTAAATGTTATAGCTCTTGGAGTTCCAAAGTAGCCAAAGGTTTAAAATACAAAAGCAAAACCCCGGCCTTCCAGCCGGGGTTTACAATCTATTAACAAAACTGATTAGGCATTTACTCTTCTGCCCTTCACCTTGGCGATCACTTCTTCAGCTACGTTGTTCGGAGCCGGAGCATAGTGAGAGAATTCCATGGTGGAAGTAGCACGGCCCGAGCTCATGGAACGCAGCTGCGTCACATAGCCGAACATTTCACTCAGGGGTACCTTGCCTTTGATCACCTGCAGGTTGGCACGGCTATCCATACCTTCCAGCATACCACGGCGACGGTTAAAGTCACCCGTCACATCACCCATATATTGGTCAGGCGTCAGCACTTCCACTTTCATGATAGGCTCCAGGAGAATGGGCTTGGCCTTGCGACCTGCTTCACGGAACCCGCCCTTGGCGCACAGCTCAAAGCTCATCGCGTCGGAATCCACATCGTGGTAGCTGCCGTCGAATACCCGGACCTTCATGTTCTGCAGGGGATATCCGGCCAGTACACCAGACGTCATGGAAGTTTCAAAACCCTTGGAGATGGCAGGAATGAATTCCTTGGGAATAGAGCCGCCAAAGATGTCGTTGACGAACTGGAAGCTTTTACCTTCGTTCTCCTTCAGCCATTCTTCATCGGCAGGTCCGATCGCAAACTGGATGTCGGCGAATTTACCACGGCCGCCGGTTTGTTTCTTCAGTACCTCACGGTGTTCGATCGTCGTACCGAAAGCTTCTTTATAAGCCACCTGGGGCGCGCCCTGGTTGACTTCTACCTTGAACTCACGACGCATACGGTCGATGATGATCTCCAGGTGCAGCTCACCCATACCACGAAGGATGGTCTGACCGGTGTCTTCATCCGTATTGACACGCAAGGTGGGATCTTCTTCCACCAGCTTGGCAATGGCCATGCCCATCTTGTCCACGTCGACTTGCGTCTTCGGCTCTACGGCAACAGCGATTACAGGCTCGGGGATGAACATATTCTCCAGCGTGATGGGATGATCTTCATCACACAGCGTATCACCTGTCTTGATTTCTTTAAAGCCCACGGCAGCTCCGATATCACCGGCTTCGATAAAGTCGATGGGGTTCTGCTTGTTGGCAAACATCTTCATGATACGGCTGATACGCTCTTTCTTGCCGCTGCGTACGTTCAGTACGTAGGAGCCGGCATCGAGGTGGCCGCTGTAACACCGGAAGAAGGCCAGACGACCTACGAACGGATCGGTCATGATCTTGAAGGCCAGCGCCGCAAAAGGTTCTTTTGCATTCGCTTTCCGGTAAATCGTCTCTCCTGTGTTAGGATCAGTACCTGCAGTATCCTCGATATCGAGAGGAGAAGGCAGGTAGCGGCAGACGGCATCCAGGGCTGTCTGCACACCCTTATTTTTAAAGGAAGAACCACACATCATCGGAACGATGCTCAGGTCGACCGTAGCTTTACGGATCGCTTCATGCATTTCGTCTTCGGTAATGCTATTGGGATCTTCGAAGAATTTCTCCATCAAAGTATCGTCGTATTCGGCAACGGCTTCCACCAGCTTGCCTCTCCACTCGTTTGCATCTTCGATCATATCTTCCGGCACGGGGATCTCGTCGAAGGTCATGCCTTCCGTTTCCATATGCCAGATGATGCCTTTCATCTTGATCAGGTCCACAACGCCTTTGAAATCATCTTCAGCGCCGATGGGCAATTGCAGGGGAACAGCCTTGGCTCCCAGCATCTCCCTCACCTGTTTGACCACCATCAGGAAGTCCGCACCGCTGCGGTCCATCTTGTTGACGAAGCCGATACGGGGAACCTTATAGCGGTTAGCCTGACGCCATACAGTCTCGGACTGAGGCTCTACGCCGTCAACGGCAGAGAACAGGGCGATCAGACCATCCAGCACACGCATGCTGCGTTCCACCTCTACGGTGAAATCCACGTGACCGGGCGTATCGATAATGTTGAAGTAATATTTTTTAGTGTTGGCATCGACCTTACCTTTTATGGTAGGGAAGTTCCACTGGCAGCTTACGGCAGCCGAAGTGATGGTAATACCCCTCTCCTTTTCCTGCTCCATCCAGTCAGTGGTAGCTGCGCCGTCATGAACCTCTCCGATTTTGTGGATCATACCGGTATAACGCAAGATACGCTCAGTGGTGGTAGTCTTCCCGGCGTCAATGTGAGCCGCGATACCAAAGTTTCTTTGAAATTTTAAGTCTGCCATTTTTCTTTATTAAAAAGTTGATTTTCCGAGTTGAAAAGCAGGTTTTCTGCAGGCCACTTTTCAAGGCCGCAAAGGTACTTATATTTTTCCATATTTCCCGCCGCACAGGATACAAAAAGTAAGCCCTGCCAGTCAGGCAGGGCTTAACTAATATATATTAATATCTTATATATTAAACCTTGAAGTGGGCAAAAGCCTTGTTGGCTTCAGCCATACGGTGCGTATCTTCTTTCTTCTTGAAAGCACCGCCTTCACCCTTGCTCGCCGCGATGATCTCGCCGGCCAGTTTTTCCGCCATGCTACGGCCATTCCTTTCACGGCTGTAACGGATGAGCCATTTGATGCTCAAAGAGATCTTCCTGTCAGGACGAACCTCGGAAGGGATTTGGAAAGTAGCGCCACCGATACGACGGCTGCGTACTTCGACGGCAGGAGTGATATTGGAAAGAGCCCTCTTCCAGATATCATAGCCATCCTCATTGGTTTGCTTGGCTATCCTGTCCATGGCATCATAGAATATGACATACGCCGTATTCTTCTTACCCTGCCACATCAGGTTATTGACAAAGCGGGTCACCAGTTTGTCGTTATATTTTGCATCGGGCGCCAGCGGCAATTTTTTGGCTTGCGTTTTCCTCATTTTTCGATGGAATTACTTATTGATAATATGCTTAAACTCTGTTTTTTACTCGTCGCTCAAAGCTCACAGTCCGAGGCTATTTTTTGCCTTTGGCTGCTGCGGGTTTAGCACCGGCTTTTTCCTTCTTCGTACCATACTTGGAACGGCTCTTCTTACGATCCTTCACACCGGCTGTATCCAGGCTGCCACGAACAATATGGTAACGTACACCGGGAAGATCCTTCACACGACCCCCGCGGATCAATACGATGGAGTGCTCCTGGAGATTATGACCCTCACCCGGGATATAAGCGATGACTTCCACCTTGTTGGTAAGACGCACCTTGGCTACCTTACGCAGAGCGGAGTTGGGCTTTTTAGGAGTGGTGGTGTACACGCGGGTACAAACGCCACGACGCTGAGGACATGCATCCAAAGCCCTGGATTTGCTCTTAGCGCGGATAATCTCTCTTCCTTTTCTTACTAATTGTTGTATAGTAGGCATTTCTGAACCTAATTTTATTTGGGACGGCAAAGGTAACTAGCCTTCGGTAAAAAAACAAATAATTCTAACGCTAAACTTCAAACTTTAAACCTTGAACATCCAGCCCCGGGTATCTTCCTTCCTGCCCTCCCGGATGTCCGTCAGCAGCTTCTTGACGGCCGGAACGGCCTTCCAGGTGCTCGTGTCGAACTTCATGCTATAGTCCTCATAGCACAGCTCCTGGATCATGGAGACGGTGGCGGCAGTGCCGGTCCCGAATAACTCCTTGAGTTCCCCTGCTTTATGTGCATTGATGATCTCGTCGATGCTGATCGGACGCTCCTCCACCGTATATCCCAGCTCCTTCAGCGCCTCGATCGCGCTGGCCCGGGAAACCCCTTCCAGGATGGTGCCGGCTTCCAGGTCGGGCGTGATAGCCTTATTGCCGATGATGACAAAAAAGTTCATGGTGCCGATCTCCTGTACATACTTGTGCTCGAAAGCATCCGTCCATAATACCTGGTCGAACCCCCTCTCCTTGGCAATGGCGGTTGCCAGCATGCTGCTGCCGTAGTTACCCGCCGCCTTGGCAAACCCGATCCCCCCCTTGGCGGCCCGGGTATACTTCTCCTCCACATAGATCCGCATGGGGGCGGAATAGTAGGGGCCCGTCGGACTCAGCAGGATCATGAACTTGTACGTATCGGAAGGTTTTACCCCGATCACCTCGTCCGTGGCAAACATAAAAGGACGGATATAAAGGGAAAAATCATGCTTCATCGGTATCCAATCCTTATCCAATGCGACCAGCTGACGCATCCCCTCGATAAAGATCTCTTCCGGCACTGTCGGCATGCACATCCGCCTGGCGCTGACATTGAATCGCGCAAAATTGTCGTATGGCCGGAAGATGAAAGCATTCCCCTCCTTGTCCTTGTAAGCCTTTATGCCTTCAAAAATAGATTGCCCGTAGTGGATGGCGGCCAGGGCCGGGGAAAGAGATAGATGCTGGAAAGGACGGATGGCCGGGGTCTTCCACTCACCATTCACGTAATCCACCTCCAGCATATGATCCGTAAAATATTTACCGAACGGAAGATTATTAAAGTCGATCTCGTCTATCTTACTCTTTGCCGATTTCGTAACTTGTATGTCCAAAGCAGCGATCATTGTTGTCAAAATTTTGTAACCACAAAGAAACAAACAATCTTTGTGCCTGCAAAGCCATTACGAACAATTGTTAGTATTACTACACGGGCGGCCGCCTGCAATGGATAAAAACCACGAATAATTTTATGAGTCTCAATAATATTCAGCTGCAGGACCAGGTCATCTCGGAATTGTACAGGGACAACCTGGTCTCCCCACAACCAATAGCCGTACCACCCGTAACCACACCACCTGCTGCCGCACTTCCGTCAACACCACCCCCCGCGCCCCCATCCTCCCCCATTGCTCCCCCTACCCCCGCAGGCTTTAAATGCCTCGGCAACCACCG